>SL_3KL_010_SEDDRAFT_10000190_pt1 | contig 45699 bp, 43 predicted proteins | sample SodLakKL_010_SED_2_FD_10381 | JGI IMG/M metagenome (IMG submission 10381) | reverse complement strand
AACCATCAAGGAAGTGCGCATGATTGACATGCTGGGACAGGTGGTTTATTCAGAGCAGTTACTGAGCGACCGTTATGAAATGAATGTCTCCGGATTCCAGAATGGCATTTACTTCATACAGGTGCTAACAGAAAGCGGAACCATTACCCACAAAATCCAGATACAGAAGTAACAGCTTTCTGAGCCTATTGAAAAAAGGGGTTGCGTTTGGAACGCAACCCCTTTTTTATTCCGCCTCATAAATAATTTATCTATAATTACCGGGAAAGGTCAAGTCCTGTCCCCTGCTGATTGGATAATAAATGCTGAACCCTCATTGGCAGATGCATTTCGCCTTAAACCATCATTGAATTACAAAACCATTAACCATTCTTTGTCAACGTTTTTAAGGCATAACCCAAAGCCAACCCTCCAAACCGTTTTTCCCGGGACAGGTCGAGCCCTGTCCCTACCCTGGTTGCTGCTATTTAGAATACGGCCGGTCCAGCCCGGCCGATACAACCCCGGTCCGGCAATGCTACCTCTGTGTAAAGCAGGTATACCTGTAAGCGAATTGCAATGAATGAATGATTAACCACCTTACCCCTGCCTGTATATGCCGGGCTTGACCGGCATCCGGATTTAACACATATGAACCGGTAAGGACAGGGCTTGACCTGTCCCCTGCCGTTATATTTCATTAAAATGGGGACAGATTAAATTGATGTGCAAAAAAAACACATTGTTCCTTGATTATTAATACAAACCAGCCATTAACCTGAAAAACGGGGAAAGATAATTAACTCTACAATTCTTATTTGCTTTATTATTGCACATCTTATTGTGCATTTTTTAGTATATTTGCATAAACAAATATGCAATGCAGGATCTTTTTAGTTTATCAGACCAGCTTATCCGGGAAGTATCTGCGAAGTTTAAACGCTACCTTTTCCATGAAATAAACTGGAACAACAGGTTGATTGGTATCAAGGGCGCAAGGGGAACCGGCAAAACAACCTTGCTGCTGCAATGGTTGAAGCAGAAACGGCTGCCATCCAACAAGGGAGTTTACCTTTCGCTGGATGATATGTATTTCACCAATCATTCCTTGCTTGATACAGGAAACGATTTCTACCGGAAGGGCGGTAAAATAATGCTGCTGGATGAGGTCCATAAATATCCTGAATGGGCCAGGGAAATCAAAAACCTTTACGATCGCTACAGCGACCTTCAAATCATTTTTACCGGCTCATCAATCATTGATATTTCCAGGCAGGAAGCTGATCTCAGTCGCAGGGCAATGATGTATGAGCTTCAGGGTTTATCTTACAGGGAATTTCTGAAAATGTGCGGTTACCTTGATGTTGAGGCCATACCCATGGAGCTTATCCTGGAAAACCAACAGGATATCAGGGATATTTTCCCACCGGATTTCCGGCCGCTGGAACATTTCGATGATTATCTTTCTCATGGATACTATCCGTTTTTCAGTGAGGATAAAGCCGGCTATCCCCTGCGCCTGAGGCAGCTCGTCAGGCAGATCGTTGAAAGCGATATGGCCGAGATAAAGGGCTTCGACATAAGGAATGCGAAAAAAATGCTGCAGTTGATTTACATCATTGCCCAGCAGGTTCCGTTCAAACCGAATATTGTAAACCTTTCGCAAAAAAGCCGGATACACAGAAATTCAATATTAAACTACCTGTACTTCCTGGAAGAAGCGAGGCTGATCAGGCTTTTGCACCCATCCGGTAAAAGCATTGCCAGCCCGCAAAAGCCCGAAAAGATCTTTCTGAACAACTCAAACCTTCTCTATGCCATTGCCGAGACTTCCCCTTCTATAGGCACGGTTCAGGAAACATTTTTCCTCAACCAGGTTTCTGTTTTACACAGGGTAAATCAGCCAAAAAATACTGATTTTGAAGTGAACGGAAAGTTTTTGTTTGAAATTGGCGGTGCAGGCAAAAGCAGCAAACAGATCAAAGGATCATCCAATGCTTTTGTGGTAAAAGACAGCCTGGAATATCCGGCCGGAAATGCGCTGCCGCTTTGGATATTCGGTTTTTTGTATTAGTTCCCGGGACAGGTCAGGCCTTGTTCCATCCACATTGGGTATTAAATTCACTGAGTTCCCTGCACAGGCGATTGAAGTTTTGTTACAAACAGTTAAAGAAATAAAGCCTTTCTGAATCCATTAAAAAAAGGGTTGCGTTCAACACGCAACCCCTTTTTTTAATTCATAAGGTCGGATCAGGCCTGAGCTGTAGGTCCTCCCAGATTCATGGGCAATCCCGGAGATTCAATATCCTTGATCGGGCCATGATTGGATTCGTATTTGGCAATATTGTCCTTGAGGGCTTTCATCAGCCTTTTGGCATGTTGCGGAGTCAATACGATCCTGGATTTCACTTTGGCTTTGGGCACCCCAGGCATCATCCTTACAAAGTCAACAATAAATTCTGTATTGGAATGGGTAATGATGGCAAGGTTGGAATAAACCCCTTCTGCCACTTCTTCCCCAAGTTCAATATTGATCTGCTTATTTGATTTTTTCTGTTGTTCTGCCATGGATAAGTCCTTTCTTTTTTTGTGAAATTATTCTTCGGTTTCCGCTTTTTTCTTGGAGGCCATCAGCATATTGTATTCCTCCATGGAACCCACGATGATGTTTTCGTATTCGCGAAGTCCCGTTCCGGCAGGGATCTGGTGACCTACGATCACATTTTCCTTAAGCCCGGTAAGTTCATCGGTCTTAGCGTTTACAGCAGCATCGGTAAGCACTTTGGTGGTTTCCTGGAAGGAAGCCGCAGAAATAAAGCTCTTGGTCTGCAGGGAAGCTTTGGTAATACCCTGTAACTGCTGACGTGCCGTTGCACCCCTGGCATCCCTGGATTCCACCAGTTTTTTATCCTTACGCTTAAGCAGGGAGTTTTCATCGCGCAGCTTTCTTGCCGTAATGATCTGACCGGGCTTAAGGGCTGAATCGCCGGGATCTTCAACAACCTTTTTGCCGAACATTTCATCGTTTTCTTCCATAAACTCAACCTTGTTCACGATTTCATTCTCAAGGAAGCGGGTATCGCCGGGATCATCGATGGTAAGTTTACGCATCATCTGGCGCACAATGATCTCAAAATGCTTGTCATTGATTTTTACCCCCTGCATGCGGTAAACTTCCTGAACCTCGTTCACAATGTACTCCTGCACGGCGGTGGGGCCTTTGATGGACAGGATGTCGGCAGGGGTAATGGGCCCGTCCGACAAGGGTGTTCCGGCTTTTACAAAGTCATTTTCCTGGGCAAGGATCTGTTTTGTCAAGGGGATCAGGTAACGTTTTTCATCACCGGTTTTCGAGGTGATGATCACCTCACGGTTACCCCGTTTAATTTTCTTGCCAAAGGAAACCACCCCGTCAATCTCGGAAACAACAGCAGGATCTGAAGGGTTACGGGCTTCAAAAAGCTCGGTAATCCTTGGCAGACCGCCGGTGATGTCGCCCGATTTACCAACTGCCCTGGGGATTTTGGCAATGGTGGTACCGGATTTCACTTCCCTGCTGTCTTCCAATACAATATGGGCACCTACCGGCATATCAAAATTCCTGAGAATCTCCCCGTTTTCATCAACAATGCTGATGAAGGGGTTTTTGGTTTTATCCTTGGTTTCGATGATCACCTTTTCATAATAACCGGTTTGCTCATCAGAGTCCGTCCGGTAAGTAGAACCTTCCACCATGTTGTTGAATACCACCTTACCCGGTACATCAGAAATGATAACCGCATTGTAGGGATCCCATTCGCAAATCAGGTCACCGGTTTTAACCTCCTGACCGGTATTAAAATACAGGTTGGCACCGTATGGAATATTCTGGGAAGTAAGCACCATCCTGGTATTCTTGTCTATGATTCTCATTTCGGCCGAACGCCCAATTACCACAAAATACTCCTTACCTTCCGGATTGGTAAACGGAACAGCCCGGAGTTCATCAATTTCAAGCAAGCCGCTATATTTGGCATTGATCTTTGAGGCAGTGGCAATATTGGAAGCAGTACCCCCCACGTGGAAAGTACGCAGCGTAAGCTGTGTGCCGGGCTCCCCGATAGACTGGGCAGCGATAACACCTATGGCTTCTCCTTTTTGCACCATTCGTCCGGTAGCAAGGCTACGGCCATAGCATTTACCACAAACGCCATATTTTGACTCACAGGTCAATACCGAACGGATCTCAACCGCTTCAATAGGCGATTCTTCAATGGTCTCGCAAATTTCTTCGTTAAGTTCGTCTCCTGCTTTTACGATCAACTCACCGGAAGTCGGATGATAGATGTCGTGAAGGGTCGCCCGGCCAAGAATACGGTCATAAAGACTCTCCACGGTTTCCTCGTTATTTTTGAGGGCGGTAGCGGTTAAGCCACGCAGGGTACCACAATCCGATTCGTTTACTATCACATCCTGGGAAACATCCACCAGCCTTCGGGTCAGATAACCGGCATCGGCAGTTTTCAGTGCGGTATCAGCAAGACCCTTACGCGCACCGTGAGTGGAAATAAAATACTCCAGTACCGACAGCCCCTCCTTAAAGTTGGAGAGAATGGGGTTTTCAATAATTTCACCACCTTTGGCACCAGATTTTTGAGGCTTGGCCATCAGGCCCCTCATTCCGGAAAGCTGACGGATCTGCTCTTTCGAACCCCTCGCCCCGGAATCAAGCATCATAAATACAGGGTTGAAGCCCTGGTTGTCGGCGGTGGTTTTGTCAATCAAAACCTTGGTGAGTTTGGCATTGGTATGGGTCCAGATGTCAATGATCTGGTTGTAACGCTCATTGTTGGTAATAAAGCCCATACTGTAGTTTCCGCGCACCTCTTCAACCTGCTCATCGGCTTGGTTGATCAGGATTTGCTTTTCTTGCGGAACCAGGATGTCGCCAAGGTTAAAGGATAAGCCACCACGGAAAGCCATGGTGAATCCCATATCCTTGATCTCATCCAGGAATTTTGAAGTACGGGAAATCCCCGTTACTTTCATAATACCGCCAATAATATCGCGAAGCGCTTTCTTGGTAAGCAACTGGTTTACAAAGCCGTACTCCTCAGGGATCACCTCGTTAAATAAAACCCTTCCAACGGTTGTTTCAATCACTTTATCAACCAACTGGTCCTTTTCCCGCACTTTGGCCCGCAACTTGATAATTGCATGCAAATCGGCTGCACCCTCGTTATGGGCAATAACTACTTCTTCAGTACCATAAAATGTAAGGCCTTCTCCTTTGACCACATGATCTTTGGTACTTTTTCTTGGTTTGGTCATGTAATACAAACCCAATACCATATCCTGGGAAGGCACTGCAATGGGCGCACCATTTGCAGGGTTCAAAATATTGTGGGAAGCCAGCATCAGCAGCTGTGCTTCCAGGATGGCTGCATTGCCAAGGGGAAGGTGAACTGCCATCTGGTCACCGTCAAAGTCGGCATTAAAGGCGGTACATACCAGTGGGTGCAACTGAATGGCCTTACCCTCAATAAGTTTTGGCTGAAATGCTTGGATACCCAGCCTGTGAAGAGTGGGGGCACGGTTCAGCAAAACAGGATGACCTTTCAGTACGTTTTCAAGAATATCCCAAACCACCGGATCTTTGCGATCGACAATTTTTTTGGCAGACTTCACGGTTTTAACAATTCCTCTTTCCAGCATCTTGCGAATGATGAAAGGCTTGAACAGCTCGGAAGCCATTTCTTTAGGAATACCGCATTCGTGAAGCTTAAGCTCAGGACCCACGACAATAACCGACCTGGCAGAGTAGTCAACCCTTTTACCCAGGAGGTTTTGGCGGAAACGTCCCTGCTTACCTTTAAGGCTGTCGCTCAACGATTTCAGGGGACGGTTGGATTCGGTTTTTACCGCATTGGTTTTTCTGGAGTTATCGAAAAGTGAGTCAACGGCTTCCTGAAGCATACGTTTTTCGTTACGCAGGATCACATCAGGGGCTTTGATCTCAATAAGCCTTTTCAGGCGGTTATTGCGTATAATCACCCTGCGGTAGAGGTCATTCAGGTCGCTGGTGGCAAAACGTCCGCCATCCAGGGGCACCAGGGGCCGTAATTCGGGTGGGATTACCGGTACCACATCGACAATCATCCACTCGGGGTTGTTATCGATGGTTTTCTTTGAGTCACGGAAAGCCTCTACTACCTGCAACCTCTTTAATGCATCGGCTTTGCGCTGCTGGGAGGTCTCGGTATTGGCCTTATGGCGCAGGTCATAGGAAAGCTGGTCAAGATCGAGCCTGGAAAGCAGATCTTTCAATGCCTCTGCTCCCATTTTGGCAACGAACTTGCCGGGATCATCATCCTCCAGCATTTGATTTTCTTTTGGAAGAGACTCCAGAATGTCAAAATATTCTTCTTCGGTAAGAAAATCCAGGTAATTCAGCTCATCGGATTTAATACCCGGATTCACAATCACATACCTTTCGTAATAGATGATCTGGTCAAGTTTTTTGGAAGGCAGCCCAAGCAGGTAGCCTATTTTATTGGGCAAAGAACGGAAAAACCAAATATGGGCAACAGGAACAACCAGTTTCAGGTGTCCCATTCTTTCGCGCCGCACTTTCTTTTCGGTAACTTCCACACCACAGCGGTCGCAAACGATCCCTTTATAGCGAATCCGTTTGTATTTGCCACAATGGCATTCCCAGTCTTTCACCGGGCCAAAAATCCGCTCGCAGAATAACCCGTCTCTTTCGGGTTTATATGTACGGTAATTGATGGTTTCTGGCTTTAACACTTCTCCGTGTGACCTTTCCAGAATGGACTCGGGTGAGGCAAGGCTGATGGTAATTTTGGAGAAATTGCTTTTAACGTTGGATTCTTTTCTGAAAGCCATAAAAGTATATATTGTTAAAGGAAATGGATATAAACAACTTGTCGTTAACAGCAATTAGCAAACAAAGAACGTTATGCTAATGGTACATTTCGGGAAGGGCTTCGGAAAGCCCATCCCGAAATGAATATTTTATTCAAATTTGATGTTGAGGCCCAGACCCCTCAGCTCGTGCACCAACACATTGAATGATTCGGGTACACCGGGAGAGGGCATATTTTCGCCTTTTACAATGGTTTCATAGGCCTTGGCCCGGCCAATAACATCATCGGACTTCACGGTAAGGATCTCCTGAAGGATGTTGGCCGCGCCAAAAGCTTCAAGTGCCCATACTTCCATCTCTCCAAAGCGCTGTCCACCAAATTGGGCTTTACCTCCAAGGGGCTGTTGGGTGATCAGCGAATAAGGACCGATCGACCTGGCATGCATCTTGTCTTCCACCATGTGGCCAAGCTTCAACATGTAAATCACCCCAACGGTAGCGGGCTGGTCAAACCTTTCGCCGGTGCCACCGTCGTACAGGTAAACTTTTCCGTTTTCAGGAAGTCCGGCCTGCTTAAGGTATTCATTGATCTCATCCACTTTGGCACCGTCAAAAATCGGGCTGGCAAACTTGAGTCCAAGTTTTTCACCTGCCCAGCCAAGAACCGTTTCATAGATCTGTCCCAGGTTCATTCGCGAAGGCACTCCTAAGGGGTTAAGCACAATATCAACAGGAGTGCCGTCTTCCAGGAAAGGCATATCTTCTTCCCTGACGATACGGGCAACAATACCTTTGTTACCATGGCGGCCTGCCATCTTATCACCCACCTTAAGCTTACGCTTTTTGGCAAGGTAAACTTTTGCAAGCTGCACAATGCCTGTCGGAAGTTCATCCCCTACGGTGGAGGTAAACTTACGGCGATTGTATGCACCCAGAAGGTCTTTGTACTTAATGGAATAATTATGCAAAAGTTCCCTTATCAGGCGGTTCTTTTCCTTATCGGTGGTCCAGTTATTGGGATTAATGGTGCTGAAGTCAAGCGTATTCAGTACCTTCTGGGTAAACTTGGTTCCTTTGGGCACCACCACTTCTTTCAGGCTGTTCATTACACCCTGTGAAGTCTTCCCGCTTACAAGAACGATCAGTTTATCGATCAGCTTGGCCCGGAGCTCTTTTACATTGCTGTTGAACTCTTCATCCAGTTTATCCAGAATGATCTTTTCCTTGGTTTTGGCCTTACGGTCCTTCAAAACCCGGGAGAAAAGTTTTTTGTTAATGATAACACCTTTGGTGGCGGGAGGTGCTTTTAAGGAGGCATCTTTTACATCACCGGCTTTGTCACCAAAAATGGCACGCAGCAGTTTTTCTTCCGGCGTGGGATCGGTTTCACCTTTAGGAGTGATTTTACCGATCAAAATATCTCCTTCATTAATCTCTGCACCGATACGGATCAGACCGTTTTCATCAAGATCTTTAATGGCTTCGGCACTAACATTGGGAATATCGCTCGTAAGCTCTTCAGCGCCCCTTTTGGTATCGCGAACATCAAGAGAGAATTCCTCGATATGGATGGAGGTAAACACATCCTCCCTAACGATTTTATCAGAAACCACAATGGCATCCTCAAAGTTATAACCTTTCCATGGCATGAAAGCCACCTTCAGGTTGCGTCCCAGGGCCAGTTCTCCGTTCTCGGTAGCATAGCCTTCGCTTAATATTTGTCCTTTGACCACCTTTTGTCCTTTGCGAACAATAGGTTTAAGGTTAATACAGCTGTTTTGGTTGGTTTTGCTGAATTTAATCAGGTTATAAGTGCGCACGTCATCATCAAAGCTAACCAGCCTTTCATCATCGCTGCGCGAATACCTGATCACGATCTTTTCAGAATCGACATATTCAACCATTCCGTCACCTTCGGCATTCAGCAAAACCCTGGAGTCGGAAGCGACTCTTTTTTCCAGGCCTGTGCCAACGATAGGCGCTTCCGGTTTTAAAATGGGAACGGCCTGACGCATCATGTTACTTCCCATGAGTGCACGGTTGGCATCATCATGCTCCAGAAAGGGGATCAATGAAGCAGCAACCGAAGCAATCTGGTTGGGGCCTACATCCATCAGGTTGATCTTCTCAGGTTCAACGATCGGGTAATCTGCCTGGTATCTAACCTTAATACGATCTTCCTCAAACTGCCCATTCTTTTTAATGGGCACATTTGCCTGGCTGATAATTTGTGTTTCTTCTTCCTCTGCAGAAAGGTAAACCGGATCGTTTTCAAAATCCACCTTACCCTCTTTTACATTAAAATATGGTGTTTCTATAAAGCCAAGGTCATTAATTTTGGCATAAACACACAAAGAAGAGATCAGGCCAATATTGGGTCCTTCCGGTGTTTCAATGGTACAAAGCCTTCCGTAGTGGGTAAAGTGCACGTCACGCACCTCAAAACCAGCTCTTTCACGGGATAATCCTCCGGGCCCAAGGGCAGACATTCTGCGCTTGTGGGTAAGCTCCGCCAATGGATTGGTTTGATCCATAAACTGGGAAAGCTGGTTGGTACCAAAGAACGAATTGATAACCGAAGAAAGGGTTTTGGCATTGATCAGGTCGGTAGGAGCAAACACCTCGTTGTCGCGAACGTTCATGCGTTCACGAATGGTGCGCGCCATACGGGCAAGCCCAACCCCAAACTGTGAGTATAACTGTTCTCCAACGGTACGTACACGGCGGTTACTCAGGTGGTCAATATCGTCCACATCTGCCTTGGCATTAACCAACTCAATGAGGTATTTAACGATATAGATAATGTCTTCCTTGGTCAATACCCTGACATCCATAGGAATGTTAAGGTTCAGTTTTTTGTTGATCCGATAACGTCCAACATCTCCAAGGTCATATCGCTTATCGGAGAAGAAAAGCTTTTCGATCATTCCCCGGGCGGTTTCGTCATCAGGGGGATCGGCATTTCTAAGCAGCCGGTAAATAAATTCAACGGCTTCTTTTTCTGAGTTGGTGGTATCTTTCTGCAGGGTGTTATACACCAGGGCATAGTCGTTCAGGTTAACGTCTTCTTTATGCAGAATAATGGTTTTAACCCCGGCATCCAGGATCAGGTCGATATGTTCGTTTTCAAGAAGGGTTTCACGGTCAATGATCACCTCGGTGCGTTCTATGGAAACCACTTCTCCTGTGTCCTCATCAACAAAGTCCTCTACCCAGGATTTGAGCACCCGGGCAGCAAGTTTACGGCCTATATATTTTTTCAGGCCGGTTTTACTGACCTTAACCTCATCGGCGAGGTCAAAGATCTCCAGAATGTCTTTATCATTCTCAAAACCAATAGCGCGTAAAAGGGTAGTAACCGGTAATTTCTTCTTCCGGTCTATGTAGGCATACATTACGCTATTGATGTCTGTTGCAAACTCTATCCAGGAGCCTTTAAACGGGATGATCCGGGCACTGTAGAGCTGCGTACCGTTTGCGTGCACACTGGTTCCGAAGAAAACCCCGGGAGACCTGTGGAGCTGGGAAACAACCACCCTTTCGGCACCATTGATCACAAAAGTGCCCCTGGGCGTCATGTAGGGGATGGTTCCCAGGTAAACATCCTGGATGATGGTCTCAAAATCCTCGTGCTCAGGATCGGTACAATATAATTTTAATTTGGCTTTTAGCGGAACACTATAAGTCAACCCTCTTTCAATACATTCCTGAATGGAATATTTGGGGGGGTCGATAAAATAGTCCAGGAATTCCAGGACAAAGTTATTCCTGGCATCCGAAATGGGAAAGTTCTCACTAAAAACCTTGAATAGCCCTTCGTTTTTCCGGTTTTCAGGAGTGGTTTCCAACTGAAAGAAATCCTGGAAGGATTTCACCTGAACTTCTAGAAAATCGGGGTATTCAAAATGTTTGGTTACCGTGGCAAAATTGATTCTTTCGCCGGTTTTGTTGTTTGCTGCCAAGGTTTGAAATTTTGTTGTTAGTTAAATACTAAATTAAAGAAACAAATAAACAGCAATAAAGATTAGACTTCTACAGCGAATTTTTCAATTCGGCAGAAGTCTAATCCTGATTTTATTGCAGACAGGTTTATTTAATTTCAACCTCTGCTCCTGCCTCATCCAGCTGCTTTTTAAGGGATTCGGCTTCGTCTTTTGTAACTTGTTCTTTAATGGCTTTTGGTGCTGAGTCAACCAGTTCTTTGGACTCTTTAAGTCCGAGGCTGGTAAGTTCTTTAACGAGCTTAACCACTGCAAGTTTAGAGGGTCCTGCAGCTTTCAACACTACGTCAAACAACGTTTTTTCTTCTGCCTCTTCGCCACCGGCTTCACCACCGCCGGCTGCAACGGCCACAGGAGCAGCTGCTGCGGGTTCAATGCCATATTCGTCCTTTAAAATTTGGGCCAATTCATTAACCTCTTTAACCGTAAGATTAACTAACTGTTCTGCAAAATCTTTTAAATCTGCCATTTTTGATATCTGTTTTAAATTGGTTTTACTTTTCGAAAAAAATTAAGGGTAAAAAATTAACTTTCTTTTTCAGAAAGGGTTTTCACTACTCCTGCAATGGTATCTCCGCCGGATTGAAGGGCAGAAATAACATTTTGAGCAGGAGATTGAAGCAATCCGATAAGATCGCCAAGAAGTTCTTCTTTGGATTTGAGCCTGGTCAATGCGTCTAACTGCTCATCGCCAATGTAATGATCTTCTTGAATGAATGCACCTTTGAGGAGAGGCTTGGGGTTTTTCTTGCGAAACTCCTTGATCAGCCTGGCCGGTACATTCCCGGTGTCAGAAAACATAATGGAAGTAGCACCTTTCAGTACCTCATACAACGGAGAAAGGTCTTTTTCGCTATTTTCCATGGCTTTTTTCAGCAAGGTGTTCTTTACTACCTGCAAAGAAACATTGCGCTTGAAACAAAGCCTTCTGAGGTTATTGATGGTTTCAACGTCCAGTTCAGAAGTATCAGCCAGGTAAAAGATGTCGTTACTTTTTAATTGCTCGGTAAGCGACTCTATTACCCGATATTTTTCTTCTTTTTTCATATCGTGTCAACATCTTTAAGGTGAGCGGGTCACCTTTCGTTTATACTTTTACTGATTTGGTTTCCACCTGAATTCCCGGGCTCATGGTACTTGACATATAAATACTTTTTATGTAAGTACCTTTTGCCGCAGCAGGCTTTAACCTGATGATGGTCTGGATAAGTTCTTTGGCATTGTCCAAAATCTTTTCCTTATCGAAAGAAACTTTTCCGATGGAAGCGTGAACAATTCCAAATTTATCGACCTTAAAATCAATTTTACCAGCTTTGACATCCTGGACGGCTTTGCCGATTTCCATAGTCACTGTGCCGGCTTTGGGGTTGGGCATCAGACCCCTGGGTCCCAGGACACGTCCTAAGGCACCTACTTTAGGCATCACGTTGGGAGTAGTAATTACCACATCCACATCGGTCCAACCTCCTTTGATTTTCTCAACATATTCGTCCAGGCCAACGTAATCAGCTCCGGCTTCTTTAGCTTCGTCTTCCTTATCGGGTGTGCAAAGCACCAATACCCTTACGGTTTTTCCTGTACCGTGCGGCAAGGCAACCACCCCTCTGACCATTTGATTGGCTTTGCGGGGGTCAACGCCCAATCTGATATCCAGATCTACTGAAGAATCAAATTTGGTATAGTTGATTTTTTTAACAATTTCAGCCGCATCAGACAAAGAGTAAACCGCTTTCTTATCAAACTTAGCTAAAGCTTCTTTTTGGTTTTTCGTTAATTTCGCCATTTTCAGATTCCGTTAAGCTTTAAGTTAATGAATAACAACAGGATAATGCCAACAGGCTTAAAAAGGCTTTGCGCCCCTGATCCTGATGCCCATACTGCGTGCCGTGCCGGCAACCAATTGCATGGCTGACTCCACGGTAAAGCAGTTTAGGTCAGGCATTTTGCTTTCGGCAATACCTTTTACCTGATCCCATGTAATAGTGGCTACTTTGGCTCTGTTTGGTTCGGCTGAACCGGATTTAATTTTGGCTACCTCACGCAGTTGCACTGCAACAGGAGGGGTCTTTACTATAAAATTAAAGGATTTATCCTTGAAAACAGTGATAATCACCGGGATAACCTTTCCGGCTTTCTCCTGTGTTCGTGCATTGAATTGCTTGCAAAACTCCATGATATTCACACCTTTGGCACCTAATGCAGGGCCTACGGGCGGAGAGGGGTTTGCAGCGCCTCCTCTAATTTGCAGCTTAATGATTCCACTAACTTCTTTTGCCATTTTTAGATTTTTTTTTCAAATAAAGGGGATCGAGTCACATCTGCAGGTAAATAACCCAGTTGCCTGGATCATTCTTTTTCTACCTGCATAAAGCTGAGTTCCAAAGGAGTTTTTCGACCAAAGATCTTTACCATCACCTTCAACTTTTTCTTCTCCTCATTGATCTCCTCGATTACTCCTGTAAAACTGTTAAAAGGACCGTCTGTAACTTTTACGGTTTCTCCTACAATAAACGGAACATTTAATTCCTCTTCCTTTCCGGAAAGTTCATCCACTTTTCCAAGAATGCGGTTCACTTCTGCCGGACGGAGGGGAACGGGGTCACCACCAGAGCCTAAAAAACCCAGTACCCCTGGAATATTCCGAATAATATGCGGAATCTCTCCCACCAAAGCCGCTTCTATCAAAACATAACCGGGAAAATAATTGCGCTCGGCACTTACCTTTTTCCCTTTGCGAATTTGATAGACCTTTTCTGTCGGGATCAGTACTTGCGAAACGTACTCCTCCAGTCCAAGACGGGCAATCTCATTGTCAATGTATTGTTTGACCTTCTTTTCACTGCCACTGACCGCCCGGACAACATACCATTTTTTTACTTGTTCGCTCATACTAACGTAACGAAGTTAAAACCCCGTTTGATTTTTGCATCTGATTATTGAAGATTATTTAAAATATTAGAACATTCAGACAGCAGCCTTCAAACCGGATAATTACAAAAAGAGACGGTAAAATTGCTGTAGAATAGAGCTAAAGGACGCATCCATCAAATAAACGATCGAAGCGATTATAAGGGAAGCAATAGATACGACCACTGCGCTACTTTGCAGTTCACTCCATGTGGGCCACGAAACTTTATGAATCAGCTCATCATAAGTTTCGCTAAAATAGGCTCTGATTTTCTTCATAATTTTAAAATATTCTAATATTTGCACGGGTGGAAGGAATCGAACCCTCAACCAACGGTTTTGGAGACCGCTACTCTACCAATTGAGCTACACCCGTGTGGACCGCGGCGGGAAAAACCCGCCGGGGCTTGTTTTTTATGAGCGTTTATTCAATAATTTCGGTTACCTGTCCTGCACCAACGGTACGGCCACCTTCACGGATTGCAAAACGCAATCCTTTATCCATGGCTACTTCGGTGATCAGATCAACGGTAATGGTGAGGTTATCGCCAGGCATACACATTTCCACACCTTCGGGCAGGTAAATCTCACCAGTTACATCGGTAGTACGGAAGAAGAACTGGGGACGGTATTTGTTCTGGAAGGGGGTATGACGGCCACCTTCTTCTTTTTTCAGAACATAAACCTCGGCCTTGAATTTTTTGTGCGGCTTCACAGAGCCGGGCTTACAAATTACCATACCACGGGAAATGGCATCTTTGTCAATACCCCTGAGCAACAGACCAGTGTTGTCACCGGCTTCGCCACGGTCAAGGATCTTGCGGAACATCTCAACACCGGTAACAACAGACTTCAGTTTTTCTGCACCCATACCAATGATATCAACCGGGTCACCCGAGTTGATAACGCCTGTTTCAATTCTTCCGGTAGCAACGGTACCACGTCCTGTAATGGAGAATACGTCCTCAACAGGCATCAGGAAATCCTTGTCAACATCGCGCTCAGGAAGCGGGATAAAGTTATCGGCAGCTTCCATCAGCTCAACTACCTTATCTACCCACTTGGGTTCATTGTTCAGGGCACCTAAAGCAGATCCCTGGATAACAGGAATATTGTCTCCATCAAAATCGTAGAAAGAGAGCAATTCGCGAATTTCCATTTCAACCAGCTCAAGAAGTTCCTCATCATCAACAAGGTCAACCTTGTTCATGAAAACAACCAACTGGGGAACACCAACCTGACGGGCCAAAAGAATGTGCTCGCGTGTTTGGGGCATGGGGCCGTCGGTAGCCGCAACAACCAGGATCGCACCGTCCATCTGGGCAGCACCTGTTACCATGTTTTTAACGTAGTCTGCGTGTCCGGGGCAGTCAACGTGTGCATAGTGCCTGGCTTCCGTTTGATATTCAACGTGAGCGGTATTAATGGTTATACCTCTTTCTTTCTCTTCAGGAGCATTGTCAATAGAATCAAAGCTTCTGACTTCAGACAAACCCTTGCCTGCCAAAATTTGCGTGATCGCAGCGGTGAGCGTGGTTTTACCATGGTCAACGTGACCAATGGTTCCTATGTTCACGTGCGGCTTCGTGCGTTGAAATTTTTCTTTTGCCATATCTAATCTGGGTGTTTAAGTTTTAAAAAGGGATTCAACAAAATTCGTTTATAAAAATTTATTGCTTTACACTTGAGCCGACGACGGGAATTGAACCCGTGGCCTCTTCCTTACCAAGGAAACGCTCTACCCCTGAGCTACGTCGGCACAATTTTTTATGAGCGGAAAACGGGACTCGAACCCGCCACCTACAGCTTGGAAGGCTGTCGCTCTACCGGATGAGCTATTTCCGCTTTTCAACGTGGGGGGGGAAGGATTCGAACCTCCGAAGGCGAAAGCCAACAGATTTACAGTCTGCCCCATTTGACCGCTCTGGAACCCCCCCGAATGCTTTTTTCTTTTTATCCAGGGAGCCGATGGAGGGATTCGAACCCCCGACCAGCTGATTACAAATCAGCTGCTCTGACCAACTGAGCTACATCGGCTGATGTTTAATCTGTTTTTTTGCAGCCTTTAACAACCTCAAAGACAACAAAAATGCAGACCTTTATAAAAAGGTCTGCAAATGTACGAAAGATTTAAAAACTACCAAAAAATAATGTGTTTTTTTTTCTTTAAAGGCCACGGCTTAACGCTAGATCCCTTTTACTTTTTCTTTGTGCTTTTTTAATTGCCTTCTGACCGCATCAACAGCATTATCTATTGCTTCCTCAAAACTCCTGGCTTGTTTTTTGGCAAAAAGATCATTTCCGGGAATCAACAATCGGATCTCTGCAATCTTGTTTTCATTGTTGGAAGCGCTATCAAGTCGTAATACAACATCACATCCAAGAACACCCTCATATAGCTGGGATAGTTTACCTACTTTTTCGCGTACGAAGTCTTCCAGTTTTACATCGGCTTTAAATTGCAATGAGCTGATCGTTACTTTCATAATTCATCCTCCACATTTATGCCTTTGGATGGGCTTGTTTATAAATATTTTTAATTTTTTCAATGGTATTGTGTGTATAAACCTGGGTAGCCGAAAGATTGGCATGACCAAGAATTTCTTTAATGGCGTTAAGATCGGCACCGTGATTTAGCATGTGGGTGGCAAAGCTATGCCGAAGTACATGCGGGCTTTTTTTGGTTTTGGTGGTTACATAGCTAAGGTATAAATTTACCCGCCGATAGACAAATTTAGCATACAACTTTTTGCCTTTATCTGTAACAAAAACATATGAAGCCCCTGATGGTCCAAAAAGTTTTTCTTTTTGCAGGGTATAATCCAGAAAAGTTTTTCTGACCTTATCCAGCAAAGGAACAATGCGTTGCTTGTTTCTTTTACCCGTAATCTTTACATTATTATTGTACAGGTCGAAATCATCCTGTTTAAGCTCAATAAGCTCAGAAAGCCTCATACCGGTAAAGTAAAGCAACTCAATGATCAGCCGGTCGCGCAGTCCCGAAAAGTCATTTTCAAAGGGCACCTGGTCAAGCAATTGATCCATCTTTTCTTCTTCAACAAACACGGGCAATCGACTGCTCTTTTTAATATTGCTGACCTTCAGGGTAGGGTTTTGTGGAACAATTTCTTTTTTCTGCAAGTAATGAAAAAAGGATTTTACGGAAGAAAGTTTCCTGTTCAGGGAGGTCCTGGCCATTCCACCGGCCATCAGACCGGCAAGCCAGGAGCGGATCATAAAGGTTTGGGCTAGCTCCATCTCATCCAGATCGAATTGCTGCTTCAGGTAAGTGGAAAATTGTTTTAAGTCGTTGGAATAAGCCATAAGGGTATGGCTGGCGTAACGTTTTTCCTGCGCAAGATACTGAAGAAATCTTTCGGTTTCGGCTCCCATATCAACGACCTTATCTAAAAAAGAAGGAAGAAATCTTTGCTTAAAATTATGCTAAAAAATCAGCATCTGCAAAAATTTCTTCCTAAAAATTCCTAACCCCTTGTGGTAAAATCAGGCGTCCTCTTGATTCTGTAAACGTTGAATATAAATTGCTTTTAGCTTTTCTTCACGCTTTTTAACCGAGGGCTTTGTGAACTTCTGGCGCTCTCTCAATTCCCGGAGAACACCGGTTTTCTCAAACTTCCTTTTCATCTTTTTCAAAACCCGGTCAATGTTTTCGCCTTCTTTTATTGGAACAATGATCATATTTTCTTACCTCTTTTCTTTAAAATTTGAATATCAATAATTCTTATCTTTTTCCAAAAGCGGATGCAAAGTTAAAAACATTTTTGTATTTATCAAAATTAAAACCCCTTGAAAATTAATTTTCATTTATTTATAATTTGATTACGGAGGTCACATGCCTGTCCCGCCCATGCAGGGGACACTTACCATGACAAAATCATTCTCCTGTTTATCAACCCCTTTGGCATGGCTCGTTTCATCAATTTGATTTACTGAAGACTTCTTTTTAAAAAGTCTGTCATGAGCCGGTAAAGATGAAACCTGGCATTGCGCGAAAAAATGCTGTGGTCATGGTTGGGATAGATCATCAGCTCAAAATCAACATTTGCCTCAATAAGGGCATCGGCCATTTCCATGGTGTGCTGGTAATGCACGTTATCATCTGCCGAGCCATGGATCAAAAGATAATTCCCCCATATTTTATCCACATGGTTGATGGGTGAATTGTCATCATATCCATCGGGATTTTCCTGGGGGGTGCGCATATACCGCTCAGTATATATGGTGTCGTAAAAACGCCAGTGGGTAACCGGTGCCACAGCAATCGCCGCATTGAACCAGTCGGCGCCTTTGGCAAGGCAAAGAGAAGTCAGGTATCCCCCATAACTCCAGCCGAAAATCCCAATGCGGCCGGCATCAACATACTCCAAAGAACCAAGGTATTTCGCCGCTTCAATCTGATCAATGGTTTCATATTTACCCAGCTGGAGATAGGTCATTTTTTTAAATTCCTCTCCCCTGGCGCCGGTGCCGCGGTTATCGACGGATACCACAATAAAATCATTTTGTGCAAGCATTTGAAACCAAACCCCGTTGAAAGCATTCCATCGTTCAACAACCGTCTGGGAACCCGGCCCGCCATAAACATACATCAATACCGGATATTCTTTACTGGGATCAAAATCTGCAGGTTTGATCATCCAGGCGTTCAATTCCAAATCATCACTGGTGGTAAATTGAAAAAACTCAGGCTCAACAAAACCATGTGCTTTGGTTTTGGAAACCAGGTCTTCATTTTCTTCAAGAATGCTTATTTTCTCGCCATTGGCACTGTGCAGACTAAATATCGGAGGTGAAGAAATGGTGGAAAACCGGTTGATAAAAAACTGAAACCCTTTACTAAAGGTGGGGTTATGGGTTCCCTCCCCCTGGGTAAGCCTGGTTTTGCGACGCCCGCTCAAACGCACCGAATACAGGTTATTGGTAAGAGGCGACTCTTCATGAGAAAGATAATACACCAGGCCCCTGTTTTCATTTACACCAAGAAAGCGTTGCACATCCCATGGCCCGGAAGTAAGCGCCCGAACCTGCCTGCCCTGCATATCATATAGATAAAGGTGATTGTATCCGCTCATCTCGCTGCTGATAATGAAATGTTTTCCATCTTCCAGAAAGGTAAGATCATCCGTAATGTCAATATAATAAAGGTTATTTTCGAGATATAACAAAGAGGTATTGCCTGTGGCGGCATCCGCAAGCAAAATTTCCAGCTGATTCTGGTGACGGTTTAATCTTTGAATCGAAAGTTTTTCAGGATCCCGGGTCCATTGGATCCTTGGTATATACTGGTCTTTCTCCTCCCCAATGTCAACCTCAAGGGTTTCTCCGGTATTCATGTCATATATATGAATGGTGACCAATGAGTTTTCTTCCCCGGCTTTGGGATATTTAAACCGGTACTCCTCGGGATAAAGCTCACCGTAAAGAAGCATGTTGAATTCTTTGACGTGTTCTTCGTCAAAGCGATAAAAGGCGATCCGGGATGCATCCGGCGACCAGTAAAACCCTTTTACAAAAGCAAATTCTTCCTCATAAACCCAGTCGGTGGTACCATTGATAATGTGGTTGTACTCCCCATCGGTGGTAACAGCATACTCCTCACGGGTTTCCACATTGGTAATATACAAATTGTTTCCCCTGACAAAGGCAATCTTTTTTCCGTCAGGAGAAAATTCAGGCAGGCGTTGGGTGGTCTCACCTGACAATGCATCCAGTTCTTCTTCCCCGATATGATATATATAATGCTCGGCCCGGGTTGAGCGCCGATAAATGGATTCCTGGTTTACTCCAATGATCAGCATGGATTCATCCGGACTGAAAGCATAATAATCAATACCCAATGCTTCTCCGTTTTCATCAGTCAGAAGATCTTTTGTGGAAAAAACCGTTTCCAGGAATTCACCGGTTTCATATTCATAAACATTAATATCTGTATTGTTCTCAACCAGGGAGTAACGCAATCCATCCTGCATGGATTTACCCAGGGTAATGGTTTGAGGAGAAAAATACATTTCCTGCCAGATCTGCTCAAGGGTAATCTCCTTTGACTGGCTGACAAGAATTGAAGGGAACAAGAATAAAACTGCAAAGGATAGCGGGAATAGCTTCTTCATATAGGTTTTGGTTAGGGGTTTATATGGCTTTTAAAATAAACGGTTGGCTAACTAAGCGCCTACAAAAATATACAGTTCGCCTGAAAAACCAAACGCAGGAAAAAAGTTTAAGAAAAAACCGCAGGAAAAAAAGGGGAGAAAAATGCCGGAAAAGCTTTACCGGTATAAAAAACTCATTATTTTAGCAGTTTGGAAATATCAAACTGGTTTTTGTAAATACTCAGAATTTCGTCAACACTCAGGGTTTCCACCCTGTCAATTTTGTTGGCAGCAGGCACATACCAAACTTCGACATAAAAGCCGTAAAGGGTGTAAAGTTTGATGTTAAAGTGCAGAAACTGGCGGGAAGTGATCTCCTTTCCCTTTTCAAACACCCGGTACACTTTTTCTTTAAGTGGGGCCTGTTCAAATTCTTTTTGTGTCATAAACCGGTTTTTAAAACTTTGCTATAAAGATCCACACCATGAAAAAAATTCCCAATATTATCACCCTCATCAATTTATTTCTTGGTTGCGTGGCCATTGTATTGGCCATTGAGGGGCAGCCCGGTATTGCGGCCATTTTTATCATCATCGGTTCCATTCTGGATTTTATGGATGGTATGGCAGCCCGCTTGCTCCGGGCCGGCTCTGCCATGGGACAGCAACTCGACTCCCTGGCCGACCTGGTTAGCTTTGGGGTGGCCCCGGCTGCCATTGCCTATTATTATTTAAGTGAGGCTTCACTGGTATTTAACCACGAAAGCCTGCGTATTGTTTTCCCTTTCCTGGCATTTTTTCTGGCCGTTTTTTCCGGCCTCAGGCTGGCCATTTTCAACATCGATTCCAGACAGACCGAATCCTTTATCGGCCTGCCTGCCCCGGCCAACGCACTGTTTTTTTGCTCCATGGCCTTTGTCCTGGCCTATTCAGCCAAACAGGGTATGATTTATGGAATCATCCTGGACTTGGTTTCCAGCCCTTTTATTTTTGCAGCCATCGTATTGTTTTTTTCCTGGTTGCTGGTGTCCCCATTCCGGATGTTTTCCCTGAAAGTTAAATCTTTATCATTCAGGGAAAACCGGATACGATATTTTTTCCTTGGCGGTTCCCTGGTTTTTTTGTTGATATTCGGCCTGGAAGCTTTTCCCCTGATAATGATTTTTTACATAATTTTGTCGCTGATCGAACATTTTATGAATCAGCCCGGGGAAAACCCCGGCAACCACTCCCATCAAATTTAAAACAGCAAAATGAAGTTTCGCGCAGAGATTAACGTAATGCCCCTGAAAGCCCTGCTGGACCCGCAGGGAAAAGCCATCACCGCAAGCATGAAGAACCTTGACCTTCCGGAGATCGGAAATGTAAGGGTAGGCAAGCACATCACCCTGGAAGTGGATGCACCTGATGAGGAACAAGCCCGGCAAAAGGTGGAAACCGCCTGTAAAAAACTGCTGGCTAACCCCATCATGGAGTTTTTTGAGCTTGAGCTTTTTCCGGAAAATTAACTGCCTGGAATTAAGAAACTTACAAAAAAGCCAATGGCAGATTTTCATCAAACCGGCAAAGAAGGCGAAGCCATTGCCATTGGTTACCTGCGCCAAAAAGGCTATGAGGTGCTGGAAGCCAATTGGTTTTCGGATCACCTGGAAATAGATATCATCGCAAAAAAAGAGGAGGTGCTGGTGGTGGTAGAGGTAAAAACCCGCCGTACCAGCTTTTTTGGAGAACCCGAAGAGTTTGTCTCCAAAAGCAAGCAAAGAATGCTGATCAAAGCGGCCAATCATTACCTTATCAAAAAAGACCTGGATCTGGAAGTACGTTTTGACATCATAGCGGTTTTATTTAAAGGGGATAAATACCAGGTAAACCATATTGAAGACGCTTTTTATCCTACCCTCTAGGCCGGCTGACCCTTTCCGGTCCGGTTAAAAAACCTGAAACCCATTGGTTGCTGATTTTTTTGTTCCTTAACCAATTAAAAACCAGATAAAAACAGGCCCGCAGATCATCATGCTGCGGGCCTGTTTTTATTATCCCTTACAATCAACTGCCTTCCGGAAGTTATTACTGTCGGGAACGGTCAGGAAAGTCCGGAACAGGATGGATCTCCTGATCATAATCTTCCATAAGTTCCAATATCTCTTCAATGCCCCTGTTCAGCTGCTGGTCAATCCCCTCAAATTCCTTGGCGGGATCGTTGTCAACGTAAATATCCGGTTCTACTCCAATTCCTTCAATGATCCACTCCTCTCCGTGTATGTCATAAGGTGCGAATTCAGGTTTGGAAAGGGTGCCCCCGTCAATAAACGGTAACGAGCCACGGATGCCGACTACCCCGCCCCAGGTTGTGGTTCCGATCAGCGGGCCAATGTTCAGTTTTCTGAACTGATAAGGGAAAAGGTCTCCATCGGAGGCAGAATAGCGGTCGATAAGGCAGACCTTCGGACCCAGATGGATCTGTGACGGGCGGGTGCCGGGTGCTGCGTTTCGCGACATGGAAAGGGAAGTAAGTTCCCTGTTCAGCCTTTCAATGAGCATGGGCGAAACATTTCCGCCTCCATTACCCCTGACATCAATAATCAGGGCTTTTTTACGCAACTGGGGGTAAAAATGCTTCACAAATTCATTCAGACCTCCGGGTCCCATATCAGGAACATGAATATATCCTACCTTCCCGCCGGTGGCTTCGTTTACCTTGCGGATATTTTCCTGCACCCAGTTGTAATAATAAAGGTCCGCTTCATCCTCCACGGGCACCACAATTGCTTTTCTGGTATCCTCTTTGCCGGGTCGATCGTTTAGGGTAAGTTCTACCTGCTGTCCGGCTTTCCCGATCAGTGACTCGTAAATGTTGTGCATTCTGCTGACCGGACGTCCATTTACGGCAATGATATAATCTCCTTCGCTGACATCCACTCCGATTTCTGTAAGTGGTGAGCGGCGGGAAGGATTCCAGTTTTCTCCCTTCAGTATCCTCTCAATTCGGTAGAAACCCGATTCATGCCGGCTGAGTTCGGCCCCAAGCAGACCCATTTTTATACGATCGGGCTTGGGTACATCTCCTCCCCCAACATATGCATGGCCAACGTTGAGTTCGCCAACCATCTCTCCAAGCACATAGGTAAGGTCAAGCCTGTTATTCACATGATGCACCAGGGGTAAGTACTTTTCGCGCATCTCTTCCCAATCCACCCCATGCATGTTGGGTGCATAGAAGAAATCACGCATCTGCCGCCAGGTTTCGTTGTAAATCTGAATCCACTCTTTTCTGAGGTTTACCCAAACCTTCATGTTGGAAAGGTCGATGTGTTCATCAATGGAAACAGATGAACGGGGCAGGTCAATTACCGCATAGCGGCCACGGTCAGAAAGCAGCATCTTTTTCTGGTCGGCGCTGATCTGATATCCTTCAAACTCCCCAAGCTTCGTTTCTTTTTTGTCCTCCATTTTAAACATCATCAGGCTGGAGCGGGAATCCCCATGTGATCTCTTCATATAATAAATATGACCATTAACTACCGTGATCCCAAAATAAGTGGAAACATCGATGGGAAGCACCGCAATGCGGTTGGTGATATTTTCCTTGTCAATAATGATATTTTCGGGATTGCTTCCTGCAACCTGCTCTTCGTTTTCGTTTCGGCTGGAAACAGACACTTCGTCGTTGTGGGGTTCAAGAAAAGAAGAGACCTCCTCCCTGAGGGTTACAAAGTAGATCCGGCTCATGTCGGTATAGGCATGGTTCCACTCCGTGCGGCTGTATATGGGGTTGAAATCCCGGTTGGAAACAAAAAACAGGTATTTGCCCTCATCGCAGAAAGCAGGATGGGAAGAATCATACCAACCATCGGTAACAGAAAATTTTTCAGTGGTTTCAAGGTTATAAAGAAAGATCCTGCTGTAGTGCTCTGTTTCGGGCCGGGTGAATGTGACCCACCGGCTGTCGGGCGACCAGGCATATTGCGAAAATTCCCAGGCCTCAGCCTGATCCACAAGGGTAACTTCCTTCGATTCAATATCCACATATTGCAGGCGAAGCTTTTTATCTGCCCAGAGCAGCTTGGTGGCATCGGGCGACCAGCTCAGGCGGTACTTGTAGGTATCGGCATCGGTAGTGAGCTGAATGGCTTCTTCTTTGCCGTCCTGCTGCTGAATATAGATCTCATCTTCACCGGTTTTGTCAGATATAAAGGCTACATATTGTCCGTCTGGCGACCAGGTGACGTTTCTTTCGTGTATTCCGGAAGTTTTGGTAAGATTCCGGGTTATTCCGCTTTTTGCAGGGACACTCCACACATCTCCTCTTGCCCCGAAAGCAACACGGCTGCCATCTGACGCCAGAGAGGCGGTTTGTATAAATTCGCTGGCATCTACACGCTGATCGCGCCCCGCAGCAAAATCTTCGGCAATGTAAACATTAATTTTTTCTATGGTTTCTGCCTCAGTATCAAAAATGTAAAGAAAGCCACCGTTCTCAAAGATAATTTCACTACCTCCCATGGAAGGAAACTTCACGTCAAAATCTTCGAAATGGGTGAGCTTCCTGGTCTGCGCTGTCTCCAGGTTGTAAACAAACAGATTCATACGGCCATCGCGGTCAGAAGCAAAGTAAACATTCTCACCCCTCCACATGGGGAAAATGTCCTGGGATTCATTTTGGGTAAGGTTCTCTGTTGTGCGCTCATTCAGGTCATGCAACCACAGATCATCGGCCATGCCTCCCTGGTAATATTTCCAGGTACGAAACTCCCGAAAAACACGATTATAAATAAAACTTTCACCATCTTCGGCATAGTTGATCCAGGCTCCTTCGGGCACGGGGATCTGCTCCGGCAGTCCGCCATGAATACTGACAAGAAACAACCCGCCTTTAAAGGCATTGAAAGATTGCTTCCTTGAACGGAAGATAATTGTTTCATTGTCCTTCCAACCCATCACGATGTTATTGGGGCCCATCCGATCAGAAATGTCATCGCGTGAAAGGGTTGCGGTGTAAGTTAACCGGATTGGCACTCCGCCCCCTGCGGGCATAACAAAAACCTCCGTATTGCCATCATATTGACCGGTAAAGGCGATATGCTCCCCGTCAGGGCTGAATCTGGCAAACATTTCATAACCAACATGGCTGGTCAGTTTACGGGCAACCCCTCCATCGCGTTCGACCGTATACAGGTCACCGGCATAGGAAAAGACAACCTGATCACCATGGATCGCCGGAAAACGCATCAAACGGACTTCTTCCATAGAAGCACCCAGAACAAGCACACTGATCATGCAGCTTGCAACAAACAGGAAAAACTTTTTCATAAAAAATAATTTTAATGGATATATAAAAAAAGCGTAAGAACAGTTGATAGGATATTCATTTTTTTCAGCACCCCTGCAAAAAATGCTAATCCAATATTGGATCCAAGTCATTAAAAATTATAAAGAAGCAAAAACAAAAATAAGTGATTCTGTTTCTTTAACTCCGAAAAAAAATAATCTAAATATTTTTTAGACCCTTCCGCTGCACAATAATAAAGAATTTTTTCTTCAAAAGCGAACAAACTCCGCATCTTTGTTGTTTGGCAAATTATAGGGCCCTGTAAAACGGCCTTCTCTCATAATTTTTATGAGATTTAAATCCTTTAAGGTTTTAAAGAACAATTTGAAAAAAACATTATCACCCTATCAGGGATTAAATAAAAATAACTTTTAAAATTAAAATTGATATGGAAGAAAAAGATGTAATTCAGGAAGAAACCGTAAGAATGCCGTTGATCGGCGATCCCGCCCCTTCATTCAAAGCCAAAACAACCATGGGGCCGTTAAATTTTCCCGAGGACTACACGGGCAAATGGGTCATTCTTTTCAGTCATCCGGCAGACTTCACCCCGGTATGTACCACTGAGTTCATGACCTTTGCCACCATGCAGGAAGACTTTCGCAAGCTGAACACGGAGTTGATTGGGTTATCCATCGACAGTATTTATGCCCACATTGCATGGTTGCGCACCATAAAGGAAAAGATCGAGTTTAAAGGAATGAAAGATGTGGAAGTGAATTTCCCGGTAATTGAAGACCTGAAAATGGACGTTTCCAGGAAATTTGGAATGGTGCAGCCCAATGCGTCCACTACACAGGCAGTAAGGGCCGTATTCATTATGGATCCTGAAGCCAAAGTCAGGGCAATTTTGTACTACCCATTAAGTACGGGCCGCAACATGGATGAGATCAAGCGCATGATCATTGCCATGCAAAAGGCCGACAAGGAGCAAATTGCAACACCTGCCAACTGGCAGCCGGGTGATGATGTGATCATTCCCCCTCCCGGATCCTGCGGCACGGCAAAGGACCGGGTAGAAAGCAAAAACGAAGATCAGTATTGCTTAGATTGGTTTATGTGTTTTCGGAAGGAGAAATAACCTGTCCGATCCATTATTTTAAAAAGCCGGGGCATGGAATCCGGCTTTTTTTTATTATTTTTTTTAAAAATTAAAACTTTTGTTAAAAAAAACATATTTTTGTGGAAGTAATAAATTATTTTGTTTACAAATTTTATTAACTAAACCAACGTTTATGAAGAAAGTATTCACTTTTGCACTGGTGGTTTTATTGGGGGTTTTTGCATTTAATGCGGAAGCCAGCAGCAATTACCGCCTGAACGAAGCGGCAGTAGATGAAATGTTTGCCCAGGCAGAGCCAGTTGACTTCCTGGCCATGAACACTATGGCGCCCCTTGCAGGCGCATCCACTTCCAGCCATGCCATGCTTCAGCAACAAAAACAACCTGCTGTTGCATTTGTTTTGGCTTGGTTTCTGGGTCCTTTGGGTATTCACCGGGCTTACCTGGGTACCTCTACCGGTACGCTCATCGGATACATCCTTACCCTTGGGGGATGCGGTATTGTTGCATTTGTCGACTGGGTAGTACTCCTTATTGCCGTTGTAGAGGACGATATCAGCAAGTATGTTGATAATCCGAGGTTCTTCATGTGGTAAACCACCCGTTTGGAAAATGATGCGGCTTTTTTGTTCTGCCTTTGTGCAGGCAAAAAAGCCGTTTTTTTTATTGCTTTTTTAGTTCAAGAAAGTAATCCCGCTGCTCGCTGCTGATGTTTCGGTTGGCCCGGGCCATGGCTCCCAGTTCTTCCTTTATTAAAACCACCTGATCTTCTTTGTCCAGATTTTTCAAAATCAGCAAATGATAATAACGGTAAATAAGGTTTAAAGGATATTCTTCAGTCAGCCATAAGGCGTATTCCAGTGCTTTACCAGGGTTCTCTTCAACCTCAAGGTAAAGCCGCATCAGCAAATACCTTGCTTCCGTTTTCCAGACATCATTTTCACTTTGGGCGGCCATTATGATTTGCTCCAATCCCAATGACTGATCACCCTCCGGATAAAACAGCGCGTAAAGCCGCAGAAACGGGTACTTTTTTACTGCATGAGCCGTCATGTAATTGTATAATCCTGAGGTAAGATAAAACCCCGAATGGATATGCTCTCTTCCAAAAGAGAGTTCCAAATGGTAGATGCAATTCCTCAGGCTTTGCATGGTGCGGATCAGTTTCCCGTTTTTCAGGCTCAGGCGGGCCTGCATGGCATAGATATTTATAAAATAAAAGACATCATTGTAAGTAAACGATCTTTCAATTACCGGATCAATGGCGGCAATGGAGTGGGCAACACTCCCTGCGTATTTTTCCTCCCATGGTTTGGGCTCGGCGTGGGAAATGAGCATCCACCAGTAGTAATGGGTTCGGGAAAAAGCACTCAGGTAATGCCCGGGGTGATGAGCATTCATCAAAGAGGAAAGGGAGTCGGCCTTTTGAAAATCAAATTGGTATAAGGACAATAAAGTCCGGTTAAAATATTCTTCAGCACTTAAATTTTGAGGAGCACTCTTTAATTCACCCGGAAAAGCAAAGATCATCAACAAAATGATGGTTCCCATCCTGAAAAAAAATAAGTTTCTCCCTTTTACCATGGCTTACCGGGCTTTTAAAGCGTTTTCTATTGAGAATAACAAATGAGCGACGTTGTTTTTAAATTGTTCCATTTCGCTGCGGGAATTCCTTTCGGCCAGTTCTCCTGCCTGCCGGATGCCACCAAAATAAAAAGACTGGAACATGCCCAAACCACCGGTTCCGGCAGCAATGTAGAACCCATTCCATATCAGGACTCCGGCTATCCCCAGGCTGAATGCCTGCGAAAAGGCATTCAGCGCTCCCCATGCAGGCTCTCCGGCATAAAGATGTCCGGAGCCAGGCAGGAAAGTGGACCACATTCTGGCTTTTTTGGGTTCAGTGGGAGAAGGGATATTTTCTGTTTCAATTTTTGCGGAAAGTGCTTTCAGCAATTCCTTTGCCTTTTCATTGGCATATTCATGGTTTTCAACCCAATGCCCGGCATGATTTCGGAGTTCGTCCCAACTTTCCAGTCTCAGGTAAGTTAAAGCCTGGGTGAGGTAAATCTGCCCGATATCAGGGTGATTGCCAAAATAGTGATGGATTTGCCGGATCAGGGAAAGGGCATCCGAAAAGTCTCCGGACATATAGGCACAAAATGCCATTTCATAAAAAAGCTGAAACCGCAATTCCTCTTCCACCCTTGCGGTAACGGATCGCTGAAGGTCATTGCGGGCACGCGCAAACTCCCCTTTTTGTTTCAAAGCCCGGGCTTTGTGCAAATTGGCAAGAAAGCGGTAACGGGGATCTTCTGAAAAATAATAAATTCGTTCATATTCTATGGAGGCAACAAAATAATCTCCGGCCTCAAACAGGCTGTCGGCAGTTTGAAACAAGGTATCATTTTTGCTTGCCGCATCAGTTGAATGCGTTGCGCAAAGGAATATGCATATCAAACAAAATACGCTGGTTGATCTCATGGTTGAATTCCCTGTTTTGACGGTTCACTGTGGTAACACTTCCCCATATGTTCCCGATATAAAAAATTCCGGCAATGGAGGCCGTAGAAATAAACAAAGCACTTTGGGGCCCCGAGCCCCTGTAAAAATCGAAAGCCGTGAGCCCCATGGCCGCAATATAAAGAAAGCCCACCACGCCTTCGGCTGTTTTGCCGGCATATATTTTGCCCAGGCCGGGGATGGCTGTTGACAGCAGGCCCGCAACAAAAGGAGATCGATTTGGGGCATTAGTAAGGCGCTCGTAATGCCGATGCATGTTCTTCTCCTCAGAGACAAAGGCATGAAAGCTTCCGGTAAATTTCTCGGCCCGCTTTTCAAATCCGTCAAAATCCCTGTTGAGCAATGCCAGGCCGCTCAACTGAAAATTTTGCATGCTCCCGTGCATGGTTTTGGCATCCAGCTTTAGCCCGTAAAGGATTTCTTCTGCCTTTTGGGCCTGGTTGATATGCGAAAAATTATATGCACTAAAAAACCGGGACTTAAGGTAAAAAGGGCTGTTTTCAGAAACTTTTAACAAGAGGTTGGCGGAAGGCTTTAGTTTCATCTGCCGGTATAAGACCCATCCGCTCAGATGAAAAACCGAATCCTGCATAGAAAGGGATTGCGGCTCTATGGTTTCAAGCACAAAAAGGGCTTCATTCAATTCATTACGGTTAATCAGATGGCGCGCAAAGTCCAGTTCTTTTGTCTTATCACCGGCATTTAAATCCGTTGAAACCAAACCAAAGAAACAGAACAGGATCAGGATACTGAAAAGCCTCATTCCCGGGGGAATTTATAAATTTCGACAGGTTCTTTTATTTTGCCGGTTTGCTCATCAATCAGCAGGGGATGTACGTCAATGGCGGCCACACGGTTACACCGCATCAGGCGGTCTGCGGTGGTAAACACTCCTTTTAACAGGCCGTATTCCGAAATCAGGTCTTTGCTGAAATGCGAGCAGGAAGTTTCATATAGGCACTCGGAAGGCAGCTGGGGAGAAATAAAACGCTGGTAAACATACATCAGACCAGAAAAGGTCAGGGAAACCGGGTTATAACGGGCTACCCAGCTTTCGCTTCGGGGCTGTAAAAAGGTCACCTGATGATGCGAATGGTCACAGCCACTGCAAATGCTTCCTTGCAGAATTTCCAGGTCGTCCTTTGGTTCCTGTGCAAAAGCTCCTGTGGCCAGGTAAAACCCCAGCAAAAGAGATACCGCCAAACTCTTAATCAATAATTTCAGCATCTTCAGGAATTTCAAAATTAAACCATGGGCTGTTTGCCCTTTGATTGATCCGGACATCGGAAAACTCAACCCTGTTAACAATGGAGTCGCCCCCTCCCGTATAATTAAACTCAGTAATATTCATGGGAAGCACAATTTCAGGAAACTCCTCATAATTGGTATAATAAACCTTTTTTACCAGTTTTTGGCCGGCATCATAATACCCTGCATATATGGGAAGGTAATCTTCATGAACCAGCTCAATCCGGCTAAAAAGATGGTATAATGATGGCGGAGGAAACCATTCGGTGATCATCAGCCCGTCTTCAAACCGGATTTCCATCAATTCAAAACCCATCTGTCGCAAACCAAGGTCCTGGGTCATGCCGGCCAGGAAAAAATAAATCAGGTTATTTTCGGAGCTGTATTCCAGGCTTTGACTACGGTAAAGCGTATTGTCCTGCTGGTTGTATATGGCGAGTTCGCCCTTATTATTGGTAATCATCACCTCCTGAACAGGGCGGGTGTATTTCGTAACCAGCCTGCCATCCCATGCCTGGAAAAAAAGATCGGCTTCCACTTCTGCCACCTGCCCTCTGTGCAGGCTCTGGGACTTCATGGAAAACATGATCCGTTCCACACTAAGATTTCGCATGGCTGAGCCAAGCAATACTGTTAACAAGAGCAGAAAAACAGGAACAAATCTTTTCATCATGTTTTTGGGTTCTTAAAAAAAACAGCAGGCCATTTCCGGAACATTATCCCCTTCCGGCGAAAACCAACAGACAAATATCTCCTTTTTTTTATACAAACGAAAGACAAAAAAGGATCAGAATTATTTTTTTAAGACAATGCGGAAAGTGGTTCCTTTATTTAATTCAGAATTTTTTACAAACAGTTTGCCTTTGTGGTAGTTTTCAATAATGCGCTTGCTCAGGGAAAGGCCAAGCCCCCATCCTCGTTTTTTGCTTGTAAAACCGGGGTTAAAAATGCTTTTAAACCGGGAAGAAGGTATGCCTTTGCCCTGATCGGTTATATCAATGATTACATTTTTCGGTTGATTGATCACCTCTAGGTTAATCTCACCGGCACCCTCCATGGCATCAATGGCATTTTTAATGATATTCTCCACCACCCAGCCAAACAAGTTTGGATTAAGGGGCGCAAACACTTCTTTTGCTGAAGATTCAAAATTAAACTTCACCTTACGGGAAGTCCTGTTTTTCATATAATTAACCGATTCATTGATCTCATGGACCACATCCGCCGGGATCAATTTTGGAGGCGAACCAATTTTTGAAAAACGCTCTGTAATGTTTTCCAGCCGTTTGACATCCTTCGACATCTCATTCATGGTTTTTTCATCCACCCCTTTTGCTTTAAGCAATTCTACCCAGGCCAGCAAGGAAGAAAGCGGGGTACCCAGTTGGTGTGCGGTTTCTTTTGACATACCCACCCATACCTGGTTTTGCTCTGCATTCCTGGCCATGCTGAACAGTATATAAGCCACGATCAAAAACACCCCGATGATCACAAACTGGAAAACCGGGTAATATTTTAACTGGGTCAGCAAAAATGAATTGGTGTAATATACATGACACTCGCCGTATGTGGGAAGTTCAATGGTGATTGGCGGATTCCTGTCACCAATGGTGCGCATTAGCTGTTCAACCTGCTTTGGATCCTCACTATCCTCAATTTCAACATTTCCGTGTGCAATTATCCGGCTATGGGCACTGTCGGTTACAAATACCGGAACATTGGCCGCATTGATAACCGTTTCTGAAAAGAAAGATTCGATCAGGTTGTCCAGCATCTCGCGCAATTCGGCAAAAAGACGGGAATCCTGGTAGTAGATGTATTGTGTGATCCCCTCAAAAGTCAGGGATATCGGGGGGTATACATCAAAAGCCTCCCTGAGTTCTCCCTCAAAAACATCGCCCTCCGCAAACCTTTCATCCAGGTTTTGCGTGCTCACAATGGTTCCATCTTCCTCAATATGAACAAGGGGGATGGTGGTATTGCTTTCTATAATATCCATATAAAAGGTCAGATCCACGGAAAGATCTTCTTCTATAAGCCTTTCAAGTGATTCGGCCACCAGTTCAACCCGCTTGCGCTCCTCATTTTTTATTTCTTCAAACAGTTCATTGGTCACTTTTACCAGGGCGGCCCTGTTTTGAATGGCATCGGCCCAAACCCATACCTTCTGACGCTCATCATCGGCAATCTTTTTTACCAGAATATCGGTATAGTATAGCGATGCCCCTACAATAAGGGCAGCAAACCCAAGCAAAAAAAGCTTCCAGCGTTGTTTGCGGGAGTGTATTTCAAATCCTGTAATGGTTCTGATTAAATTCAAGATATTTTTTTTATTAAAAACGGGTTCTTTATTTAAATTAGTATGATTATCCTTCATCTTCGAGCAGAAGCCGGGCCCTGCCTATAGCTTCAAGGTGGGCCTGCCCTACTTCGGGGTAGGTCAATTGGAGCTGCTCAAGGTGTTCTACCAAAACCTGGCAAACAGCGTTGCGCATATACCATTTTTTGTCAGCAGGAATAACATACCAGGGGGCATGATCTGCATCCGTTTGATGAAGCATTTGTTCATAAGCCGCTGCATATTTATCCCAATGCTGCCTTTCATTAACATCACTCATGGTAAACTTCCAGTTTTTAGAAGATTTGTCAATTCTGGAGAGAAAGCGTTTTTTCTGCTCTTGCCTTGAAACATTAAGGAAAAATTTTATTATTCTGAAACCGTTGTTTGTTAAGTATTTTTCAAAATTATTTATATCATCATAACGGTCTGTCCAAAAATCATTCCCTGCTTTTTGATGCTGATCAAAATAGGGTAAATTTTGCTTTTTCAGAATTTCAGGATGAACTTTTACAATCAACACTTCTTCATAATAAGACCGGTTAAAAATGCCGATATTGCCTCTCTGAGGAAGGGCCTTGACGCATCTCCACATAAAGTCATGGGCCAGCTCCTCCCCGGAGGGAGCTTTAAAGCTCTTTACCTGGCATCCCTGGGGATTTACCCCGGCCATCACATGCTTGATAACCCCGTCTTTTCCGGCAGCGTCCATGGCCTGCAATATGATCAACACCCCGTGTTTGCCCTGCGCGTATAGCATGCTTTGTAGCTCCCTCAAACGCTTTATTCCGGTTTCAAAATCTTTTGTAATGTCTGATTTTGAAGAATAATTTCCTGTAAAGCCGGTGTCGTAATCAGGTAAAACTTTGCCGGGATCGTATCGGAAGGTTTTTAAATAGTCCATATTCTGAAGTTTTAGCAAAATAAATAAAGCCCCTGATCTCAAAAGTAAAAAAATAACTTTTACAAAAGGTTGCAGAATAACAAACCTTCATCCCATTTTGGAATAAAAATTGAGCAAGCCCTGTCAAATTGGAAGGATAATAATTATTTTTGTGGGAGAATTTAACCATACCGAAAAAACTTGTCCATGTCTTTTATAAATACCGTGGTGTCCTGGTTTTTTAAAAACCGTATCGGCCAGATTGAGCATTTTAAGGAAAATCCCATTGAGGTACAAAATGAATTGTTGATGAAACTGGTTTCTTCCTCATCCAAAACCGAATTTGGGAAAAAATACGACTTTGAAGGAATAAAAACTTACGCGGATTTTGCAAAACAGGTTCCTTTGCAGGATTATGAGGATGTAAAGCCTTTTATTGATCGCATGCTTAAAGGAGAATCCAACCTTATCTGGCCAAGCGAAGTGAAATGGTTTGCCAAATCCTCGGGCACCACCAGCGAAAGGAGCAAGTTTATCCCCCTGAGCAGCGAGTCGCTTGAAGATTGTCATTACAAAGCCGGCAAGGATGTGCTGTCCATTTATTGCCACAACCACCCTGAAAGCATGATCTTCGATGGGAAAGGTTTGGTTATTGGTGGAAGCCATAAAGTCAGTGAATTCAGCAACAAAACCTATTTCGGGGACCTGTCGGCTGTTTTGCTGCAAAACTTCCCTTTCTGGGGAGAGTTTTTACGCACTCCCGACCTGGAGCTTGCCCTGATGGACGACTGGGAATTGAAGCTGGACAAGATTGCTCATGCCACCTATAGGGAAAATGTAACCAATCTTAGCGGGGTGCCCTCCTGGAACCTTTTATTGTTAAAAAAGATTCTGGAGATCACCGGCCGCTCCAACATTCTGGAAGTATGGCCGAACCTTGAGCTTTTTATCCATGGGGGTGTAAGTTTTGTTCCTTACCGGGAGCAATTCGAAAAAATCATTCCTTCCGATAAGATGAATTACATGGAAACCTATAATGCCTCCGAAGGCTTTTTTGGCATCCAGGATATTCTTGGATCTTCTGAAATGCTGCTGATGCTTGATTACGGGATTTTTTATGAATTTATTCCCATGGATGATCTGGAAGAATCCAACCCGCGTATTGTCCAGCTTGAAAATGTAGAAAAAGATGTAAATTATGCCATGGTGATCACCACCAATGGGGGCTTGTGGAGGTACATGATTGGTGATACCATTCGGTTTACCAACCTTTCCCCATACCGGATTGCCATTTCGGGACGCACCAAAAATTTCATTAACGCCTTTGGAGAAGAAGTGGTTATAGACAATGCCGAAAAGGCCCTGGATGCAGCCTGCAATGCTACCAAGGCTGTTATCAGTGAATATACCGCTGCACCCATTTACCTCAACGACAACGAAGCAGCAGCCCACGAATACCTTATTGAGTTTGAAGCAGAGCCGGATAACCTGGACAAGTTTACCGAAATACTTGATCAGGAGCTGAAATCTCTTAATTCAGACTATGAAGCAAAACGGACTGCCGACCTGATGCTTAAACAACCAAAAGTGACCAGCGTGCCCAAAAAAACCTTCTACAAATGGCTGAAGTCAAAAGGGAAAATAGGCGGGCAGAATAAAGTACCAAGGCTTTACAACGGCAGAAAATATGTGGATGAAATTTTAAGCTTTATCAATCAATAAATATCCGAGTGTATTACAAGGTAATTACCGGGTTCTTGTTTTGTGTTTTTTTGTTTCCCCTACATCACCTGACGGCACAAACCAGGCTTCAGGAAACCATCCGGGAAGAAGCAAGCATGGTAATGGCGGATGCCCTGGGCAATATTTATTGGGTAAACCAGGGAAGCCTCACCAAATATAACCCCAATACCAAAACCACCTCCCGGTATACCAATCGGCGTTTTGGAGCTATTTCCAGTGTGGATGTGTCTGACCCCCTGAATATTATCGTTTACTTCCGGGATTTTGGAAAACTGATATTGCTTGACAATCACCTTAATGAAAAAGATCCGGGCCGCTCCTCGCAGGATGTTTTCGCTTTTGAAAATCCATCCGTATTATGTGGTTCCAGACAGGAATGGTTTTGGGCATATTTCCCCTTAAGCAGCAGGTTAAAACGATATGATTACCGCTTTAATGTCATGGCCCGAAGCCCGGTTATTCACCAACTATTGCCTGAATTTGACCAACCGGTTTTTATGACCGAAAGCCGAAACAGGGTTTACCTGTCCGATTTCTTTAGCGGCGTAGCCGTTTTCGACAAATTTGCAGATTACCTTTTCCTCATAAATATTCCCGGCATAAGCCGTTTCCAGGTTTTCGGTAATGCCCTGGTTTATCTTAAAAATGACAAATTAAAGATATTTGATTTTCTCCTTGAAGAGGAAAATGTATTTTTGTTACCCCAAACCCGTGTTATATCTGCCTGGGTGCAAGGCAAACAATTGATCTTGCTTAACCCCGAAGGCATTCATATCTATGAGATGGATCAAAAGCTTTTGCCCTGACAGGAAATAATATTCACCACAAAAACAACATTCTATGCATATTGCCATTGCCGGAAATATCGGATCAGGAAAAACCACCCTTGCGGGTTTGCTTTCCAAACATTATGGATGGGAGGCCCATTACGAAGATGTGGAAACTAATCCCTATCTCAACAACTTTTATGAAGACATGCAACGCTGGTCTTTTAACCTGCAGATCTATTTTCTCAACAGCAGGTTTCGTCAGATCGTGGATATCAGAAAAGGAGAAAAAACTGTTATACAGGACCGGACCATTTATGAAGACGCCTACATTTTTGCCCCCAACCTGCATGCCATGGGGTTGATGTCTTCCAGGGATTTCAATAATTATTCCAGCCTTTTTGAGCTCATGAGTTCTTTCATACAGCCCCCCGATCTGCTCATTTACCTCAAAGCCAGTGTACCAACCCTGGTAAGCCAGATCCAGAAAAGAGGCCGTGAGTATGAAAACTCCATCCGGCTGGATTATCTGAAAAGACTGAATGAACGTTATGAAGAATGGATCAATGGCTATGAACTGGGCAAACTGCTTGTAGTAAATGTGGACCACATCAAATTCAGTGAGAACCAGGAAGATCTGGGGCATGTGATCCAAAAAATCGATGCTGAGATCCACGGTTTATTTTAACCCACTTACCATGAAATTTATCGGGATCATTCCGGCTCGTTACGCATCTGCCCGTTTCCCGGGAAAGCCCCTGGCAGATATCAAAGGCAAAAGCATGATCCGGCGGGTGGTTGAGCAGGCTTCAAAAAGTGAAGTGCTGGCTGAGGTAATTGTTGCCACCGATGACGATCGTATTTTCAGGCATGTACAATCATTCGGGAAAGTGGTCATGACCGCAAAACACCATCAATCAGGTACCGAACGCTGCCTTGAAGCTGCAGAGATATGGAATAAAACCCGTGAAGAAAAAATTTTTGACCATGACGTGATAATCAATATTCAGGGAGATGAACCCTTCATTTCCCCGGCACAAATTCAACTGCTGGCGGGTATTTTTGATAATCCGGAATGTAATATTGCCACCCTTATAAAAAAAATCCAGGAATCCGAAGAGTTATTCAATCCCAATGTGGTAAAAGTTGTGACCGGAAAAGACCATAAAGCACTTTATTTTAGCCGTTCGCCCATCCCCTTTGTTCGAAATAAGCCGGAAAAACAATGGCCCGGTTCCACAAATTTTTATCAACACATTGGCATGTACGGTTACAAAATGAGCACCTTGAAAAAGATAACCGCCTTGCCTCCCAGCCCTATCGAAGCCGCCGAATCCCTGGAGCAACTGCGCTGGCTGCATGCCCATTTCCGCATATTCACTGCCGTAACTTCTGAGCAAAGCATTTCTGTGGATACCCCGGAAGATCTTGAAAAAATACCGGATCACCTTATTTAGTTATTAACATCCGGTATTTATTTTTTTAATTCATAAGTGTTTTATGAATTGTTTTTTTTAATTTAGCCCAGTATATACCTGTTTGGTAAACCCGTTGATTTTTTTCAGGAAAAAGGTTTTTTTAAGCAATGGCTTTTATTTTTTCAAAATCTAAAAATAATCTTTTTGACCAGGCAACCGTTATTCCTTAAACCACAAATCATTACACATGAAGATAGGAATTTATATCAGCGAGCTTCTTTTTGAGCATGACTCGGTAATTCTTCCGGGACTTGGTGAATTTACCACCAAGTATGTACCTGCCAAATTTATCCCCGAAGAGAAAAAGATTGAGCCTCCATCCAAAATCGTTGCGTTCAATCCCGATAAAAAGGAGGGAGAAACGCCCCTAATTGGTCTGATAGCTGCCAAAGAAAAGCTTGACGAGGAAAAGGTAAAAGGTTTTCTTTCCAAGTTTGTGGAAGAATTTTACGATTCCCTGAAAAAAGGGAAAAAGGTTGAATTGGAAAAAATCGGACTTTTCAGCCAGGACCCGGATGGAAACATTGTTTTTGAACCCGACACTTCGGTTAACTACAACCAGGATGCCGCCGGGCTTACCAGTGTAAAGGAGCCCGAAAAAACCGATACATCAAGGCCTGCCGAAAAAACCAAACCCGAAGAAACTACCAAACCAGGTAAAGAAGAAAAAAAAGAAGCGGAGCCTGTTGAAGAAAAAGAAGCGGAAAAACCTAAAAAAGCTGTAGCTTATCACCAGGCCAAAAGGGAAGAAGCAGTTCGCGAACCCCGTAAAAGCCAAAAAGCCGGTTTACCCCCCGCCCTGAAATGGGTGGCTTTTACCGCTGTACCTTTGCTGGTGATTATCATTATCCTGGCTTTAAATTTTGACTACTTTTTTGGAGACCAGGGCATCTTTCGCGCCACTCCTGTAGTTCAGGAAGAGTTGGTGGATCCGGTTGAACCGGAAGCATTGCCAGAGGAAGACATTGAAGTCGAAAGAGATGTTACCGAGGTGGTGGATCCTGAGCTTGAGCCTGCGGTCCCGGATCCTTCGGTGGAACCTCCAAAACCCGAACCAGGAAGGCCTGTATATTACATAGTGGTTGGCAGCTTTGAGAATCCCAACAAAGCGGAAGAGCTGGCTCTGGAACTTCGCAAGGACGGGGCAATGCTTGCCAGTGTCTTCATGCGCACACCTGCAGGCTTTCACCGGGTTTGCTACGGTTACTATTACGACCTGGCAGAAGCCGAAGCCGAATTAAGGACCGTAAAAGAGGAAATTGCCCCGGAAGCCTACGTGCTGCACCGTTAAAATTCAGAATCCAAACATCTCTTTTTTGTCGTGGCCAAAAATAAACTTACCAGGTTTAGAGAGATCAATTCCTTTCCAAACGTTATTCAGCCACATGACAAATACCCTGTGCCCGACTATTTCCTGAAGGGCAAATGGGCTGGCGGTCATTTTGGAAATTCCTTTCCCGTCATTCTTGAGCTGGGTTGCGGAAAAGGTGAATATGCCCTTGAACTGGCGAGGAACAACCCGCAGAAAAACTTCATTGGTATAGATATTAAAGGAGAGCGTTTGTGGAGAGGTGCCAAAACAGCCATGGAAGAAGGACTGCCCAACGTGGCTTTTTTGCGGATTCAGGCCGAAAGGATCAACCATTTTTTTGCCCCGGGTGAAGTTTCGGGCATTTGGCTGACATTTCCCGATCCCCAGCCCCGGAAACCCCGGCAAAGGAAAAGATTGACCTCCCCCGCCTTTTTGGAAAGATATGGGAAAATATTGACCAGGAAAAGCCCTATCCACCTAAAAACAGATAACAGGGATTTGTTTGAATACACCCTGCAGGTAATACGGCAAAATAAACACAGACTTTTAGTCCATACTTATAACCTCTACGGTGAGGAAAGCCAAATTTATGAACCTCTTGTAAAGGAAATTCAAACCTACTATGAAAAGATCTACCTGGCCCAGGATCTTCCCATCCATTACCTGAAGTTTGTTTTAAACCCCGAAATGATCTGAGCATGGAACCCTCGTTTTTTGAAAAGGTATATGCTGTTGTAAAACAGGTGCCTCAGGGTCGTATCACCACCTACGGCGCCATTGCAAAATACCTGGGAACCGCCCGCTCGGCCCGCATGGTAGGATGGGCAATGAACCATTCTCATGCCCCCGGGGAATTTATCCCTGCACACCGGGTTTTGAACCGGGCAGGAGTGCTTACCGGTAAACATCATTTCGGTGGGCCAAATACCATGAAGCAGCTGTTGGAAAACGAAGGGATTACTGTAATTAATGATCAGATCACAAATTTTAACAAACACTTCTGGGATCCAAACAAAGAACTGGCCTGAAACATTCCCTTTCTATTTTTCCCATTGCCCCCTTTTAAAAAAGTATTATTTTTACACAAACCAAATAAAAATAAAGAATGCCGTTAACCACGGAAAAAGTATTGAATGCACTGGGGCAGGTAATCGACCCCGACCTGAAAAAGGACCTGGTAAGCCTGGGGATGATCAAAGATCTGGAGGTTGACGGCAAAAAGGTTCGGCTTACCCTGGAACTAACAACACCCGCCTGCCACCTGAAAGAAAGCATAAAAAATGCATGCATTAAGGCCATTCATGACCTTGCGGACCCTGATGCGCAAATAGACATCATCCTTTCTTCCAAAACCAGCACCTCAGGAAGTAAAGACCGCCCCATGTTAAAAGGTGTAAAGAACATAATTGCCGTGGCCAGTGGTAAAGGCGGGGTGGGAAAGTCAACGGTTTCTGCCAACCTTGCAGTTTCTCTTGCAAGCTCGGGAGCGCGCACTGCGCTGGTTGATGCAGACCTTTACGGACCTTCCATTCCTATGATGTTTCAGGTAGAAGATGCCGAGCTTTCGGTAGTGGAATCCAACGGTAAAAATATGATCCTGCCCATTGAAAAGTACGGCGTTTCCCTGATTTCCATCGGTTTTTTTGTTGACCCGGCCAAAGCCCTCATCTGGAGAGGACCAATGGCAACTTCCGCTATCAAACAATTATTTTCGGATACCCAATGGGGAGAATTGGATTACATGATCATTGACCTGCCGCCCGGAACTGGGGACATTCATTTATCTCTTGTACAAACCATTCCTCTTACCGGTACGGTTATTGTAACTACTCCCCAGCAAATGGCATTGGCCGATGCCCGAAAAGCAGTAAGTATGTTTACCAATGATAAGATAAAGGTGCCGGTGCTGGGAATTGTGGAAAACATGGCCTGGTTTACCCCTGCAGAATTACCCGAAAACAAGTATTATATTTTTGGTAAGAATGGCGGAGCAGATTTGGCCAGGGAGCAGGGCATCACCCTGCTTGGGCAAATCCCCCTGATACAGGGAGTTCGCGAGGCCGGCGATAAGGGAAAACCTGCAGTGCTTATTGAAGACCATCCGGCCAAACCATTTTTTGAACATCTTACAGGCAATCTGGTTAGACAGATAGCCAAGGCAAACACCAAAGCCGGGCAAAGCCAACACAGTTGAATCAGCCCATAAATTGAAATTGTTGAATTTAAATTTTTATAAAAATGAACGATCCCAAAAGAATAGAATTGCAAAAAAAAGTGGAAAATGTTATTGACCAGATTCGCCCCTACCTCGAGGCCGATGGTGGCGATATACGTTTTGTTGAGTTAACAGATGATAATGTGGTAGTGGTGGAGTTGCTGGGCGCATGCGGTTCCTGCCCCATGAGTACCATGACCCTGAAATCCGGTGTGGAGCAAGCCATGAAAAAAGCCATCCCGGAAATTCAGGCTGTTGAAGCACTGAATATTACCGTTTAATTTTAAAAAATCAAAGGCCGTTTTTCCGGTAATTTTTTTGCAGGATCAATGGCCTTTTTTATTTCCAGGAAGAAGGAAATTTAGCTACCAGCGGGAGTTTTCTTCCTGCGCCAAACCCTTTTTGCGATACTCTTAAAACCGGCGGTGATTGGTGTCTTTTGAATTCACTTCCGTCAACAAGCCTGATGATTTTCTCCACCAGAGCAGCCTCATTGCCATCTTCCACAATTTGCTGCGGACTCATTTTTTTTTCAATATACTGAAAAAGGATCGGGTCCAGAATATGGTATTCAGGAAGTGCATCGGCATCTTTCTGATCGGCTTTCAATTCTGCGGATGGCGGTTTTTCAAGGGTATTTTCCGGAATGATCTCCTGTTCGCGGTTAATATATCTTGCCAGGCTAAAGACTTCTGTTTTATAAAGATCGCCAATTACCGAAAGTCCTCCGCACATATCTCCATACAAGGTTCCATAACCCACTGCCGCTTCACTTTTGTTAGAGGTATTGAGCAACATATGACCGAACTTGTTACTTAACCCCATCAACATTGCGGCCCGGGCCCGGGCTTGAATATTTTCCTCGGCAATATCGGGGGGAAGATCCTTAAAAAAAGGTTTTAGCGAATCTTCAAAAGAGCTCACCACCTCATTGATGGATAGTTCATCATATTTAACGCCCAGGTTATCGGCCAGTTGTACAGCATCCTTTACCGAATGATCTGAACTGAAAGGACCGGGAAGCAAAACGGCCCACAGATTTTCCCTACCGAGTGCTTCGGAAGCAATTACCAGGGTTAGGGCGGAGTCCAGCCCCCCGGATAACCCAAGTATGGCCTTTTTTATTCCCGATTTTCTGAAATAATCACGCACGCCCATAACCAGGGCGTCATATAACAGTGAGTTTTTCTCTTCTTCTCCATTGAGCGGAGAAACAGGGAGGCCCTGTTGTTTTTCCACATCCTGAAGATCAAAAATTCGAAGGTCTTCCTTGAAATAACCTAAGGAACCAACCAATTTCCCTTTTGAATTAATAACACAGGAACCCCCGTCAAAGATCAGGTCGGTTTGCCCACCAAGCTGATTGACATAAAACAGGGGCAATTGATATTTGCGGGCATTTTCGGTAAAAACCTCCATGCGTTCTTCCACCCGACTCCAGGCAAAGGGGGATGCCCCGATATTGATCATCAGGTCGGGCTCTTGTTTAATGAGAATATCCATCGGGGTGGAAGGATACAAAGCGAAATTGTCAAGGTTCCAGATATCTTCGCACACGGTTAATGCTATTTTTTTTCCTTTAAATGCTACCACCCGAAAATTTGTGGCCGGTTCAAAATAACGGTACTCTTCAAATACATCATAGGTTGGCAACAAAGCCTTGTTGTAAACTTGCCTGACCTTGCCGCCATAAAGAAAAAAAGCCGAATTGTAAAGCCGTTTGCCTCTTCCTTCCTTGTTTAAAGAGGGGCTTCCAACAATGGCTGCAATATCCTGACAATGCGTGGCAACTTCCACTAAACCCTCCAGACATTTCTGGATAAATTCATCTGTTTCCAGTAAATCTTTGGGCGGGTAACCGCAAACCGACATTTCTGAAAAAACTACCAGGTCAGCACCTTGCTTTCGGGCAGACTCAAGGGAAGAAATCATCCGGGAAACATTGTACCCGAAATGGCCAACGTGGGCATTAAATTGTGAAAGGGCAATCTTCATGTGTTAATAATTTGATTAAGTCAGGTACATGCCTGTCCTGCCATTGCTGGGGAACATCTACAATTAACTTTTTTTTTGGATAACATTCTTTTTCCAAATAATCATCCTCCCGTGTGTTTAAATTTAATCATGGAGGTTTCATGTATGCTCTTCTCTGTGTTTCTCTATGATATCTCTGCGGGTCTCTGTGTAATATTTTTGTAACACTGAGTTCCACAGAGGAGTTTCACCAGCAATATCCCGGCTTTCATCTGTTTATTATTCGATTAATATTGACAGAAGCCTGTCCCGCCCATGCGGGAGAACATCTACAATTAACTTTTTTCTTTTGGAATGACGTTCTGTTTTTTTAAATAAACATCCTCATGTGAGTTTAAAGTTGATCATGGATGTTTCATCTTTTAATGAAAAATAATAACAAACCATCCCCCGGTTTGGGAGATGAAAAATTCAAAAAAATAAAATTAAAACATGACCCCGAAAGTAATCTCAAGATAGTTTGAAACCGCACTTTTTTTGCGGTCTGAAACCTCATTTCGGCCCTGGAGGACATTGGTAAATCCGTTATTAAAGGTTAACCCACCCACAAGGGCTGTATTGCCCCCTAAGGAATATTCAATTCCTAAACCAATGATCAGGGAAGCCCTCATCAGGGGAGTGTCTCTCTTAATATCAACATCTTCCTCGGTAATATTGGCCAACCGGTCATCGGCTGTGGCCCTTAAGTTGGCCCCGGCACCAAACCCAAACTTCCCGTAATAAGTTATATACCCTATTTCATCTGTCCGCATTTTTACGGTCAGAGGTAATTCAAGGTACTGAAGTTTGTAAGTTCTTTCCTTCCGGCCTTCATCGACAGGATAACTGAGCCTGCCCCCTGTATAGGTAATGTTGAGCCCGGTGGACAAAGCATAATTGCCTCCCAGGTGGAAGTCGCCGATTGCGCCATAGGAAAAGCCCATACGAGCGCCTTGTGACTCATAGTCACGGGTTTCGGGACGCATCCATGAAATGTTGGGTGAAGCTTTCAGACCAAAACGAAAAGGCGGTGTATCCGAAGCAAGAAGCGTTGGCATTACAACCACCATTATTAAAAAGGTGAACACAATTTTTTTCATATTTTTGACATTAAATTTTAAGGGATACAATATTAACCATTATTTTTCATTTTAGCATTAACGCCAATCTTCCGATTTTGGTGTTCAAAGAAAAAACATATTAATTTAAAGCCATGAAGTTTTCCTTTCCAAGAGTATGGTTGTTAGTTTTAACCCCATTTCTCCTGTTTTGTTTTTTATCCATTACACATTGCAGCCGCAGACCACACTACCAGGCAGATATTTCGGATGTAGAGATCGACCCCATCCAAATCAGCCGCTACGAAGAGGTGCTTTTTAACATCAACCCCTTTCGGCTCAGGGAGGAGATTGACCCACATATTGAAGAGTTTAGATTTTTTCTGGGTGAAGATATAGAAACCCCTATGGGTCAGCAACAGCTTTATGATTACATAACCGACCCCCTGTTAATTGAGCTTTACCATGACACCAAAGAAGTATGGCCGCATTTAAATTCACTGGAAAGCTCCCTTACAAAGGCCTTCAGATATTACCGGTACCATTTCCCTGAGGAAAATATTCCCAGGATTTATTCTTATATATCGGGTTTGGACTATGAAATGCCCATTAAACATGCAGGCAATCATCTTATTATCGGACTGGACATGTACCTGGGAGAAGACTATATCAATTATGGAAGAGTTGGAATACCGAAATACCAGACCTTGCGAATGACACCGGATTTTGTGGAAGTGGACGTGATGAAAATATTGGCTGAAGAATATCTGCAAAAAACAGAGCAGGGCCCGGAAACTTTGCTGGATTTTATGATTTATGAAGGGAGGGTGTTGTATTTCGTTGATTGCATGCTCCCCGAATTTGCCGATTCACTTAAAGTGGCCTATTCGGATATTCAAAACCGCTGGATGCAAAATAACCAGGGAATGGTATGGTCTTATTTCCTTGACAATGATCTGATATACGATACCGACCGGCAGATGATCAATAAGTTTATTGGTGATGCGCCCTTTACTGCCCCCTTTTCCAGAAACTCTCCCCCAAGGACAGCCGCCTGGATCGGCTGGCAAATCGTAAGGGAATACATGCGGCGAAACCCCGGGGTAACCCTGGGCGAACTGATGGCAGAAACCGACTCCAGGAAGATCCTTAACTTATCCCGTTTCCGGCCCCGATAAAAGCCGGAGACTAAATGATAACAGGTTTGAAATCCTTGTTGCAGTCATTGATAAATTTCAGGATCTCCTCCCTACCCTGCCCGGTTTCGCTACTGCTTACAAAAAACGGAGGTAGTGGTTCCCATTGCAAGGCAAGCTCTTTTAAATAACGGTGAAGGTTCTTGTTTTGGTTGGAAGAACTCAGTTTATCTGCCTTGGTAAAAACCAGGCAAAAAGGCAATTGCTTCCTGCCCAGCCATTCCAGAAAAATCAGGTCATTTTTCAGGGGTTCGTGCCGCATGTCAACCAGAAAAAAGGAACATACCAGGTTTTCCCTTTTCAACAGGTAATTCATGATCAAATGCTCCCACTTGCGCTTGACGGCAAGCGGTACTTTGGCAAAACCAAAACCCGGCAAATCTGTAAGATACCATGATTGGTTGATCAAAAAATGATTGATGAGCCTGGTCTTCCCGGGTGATGAAGATATTTTGGCCAACTTCTTGCTTTCGGTAAGCATATTGATCAGGGAAGACTTACCAACATTAGACCGGCCAATAAACGCATATTCAGGAAACGGGGCACGGGGACATTCAGAAAGAGCTGATGAACTTTTTATAAACTCTGCACTTTTTATGATCATCATTTCCTGAATAAAATAAAAAAAACAATTTTAGCAACTCCCGGCTCAACTTTACCAACCCCTGTTTCT
>SL_3KL_010_SEDDRAFT_10000189_pt1 | contig 45715 bp, 40 predicted proteins | sample SodLakKL_010_SED_2_FD_10381 | JGI IMG/M metagenome (IMG submission 10381) | reverse complement strand
AAGGAACTGACCTCCATCTTCTTTATGATGGGAATATTCTCATCCATTGCAGGAGCCGTAGGCCCCAGCCGTACCGCTGCCAACTTTGTTGACGGTGCGAAAACCATTGCCTTTGGAGCCCTCATCGTGGGATTTGCCCGGGGAATTCTGGTGGTTATGGAGCAGGGTCTGATTATTGATACGGTCATCTTCTCCATGGGACAAACCATCTCCGGTCTTCCTGATATCATGGCGGCAAACCTGATGTTTATTGTTCAACTGATTTTGAACTTCTTTATTCCTTCCGGTTCAGGACAGGCGGCAACCACCATGCCCATTATGGCACCATTGGCGGATCTATTGGAAATGCCCCGGCAGGTTGCGGTTTTTGCATACCAGCTTGGTGACGGATTCACCAACTCCATTATCCCCACATCCGGGGTGCTGATGAGTTATCTGGCCATCGCCAAGATTCCCTATGAGAAATGGTTCAAGTGGATCCTTCCCCTTATGGGAATGTGGTTCGTTTCCGGTCTTGTATTTATGTCCTTAGCAGTAATTCTTGGAATTAACTAGACATCAGACACAGGATGGAAAAAGATTGAAAGAGAGAAATAAAAAAGAGCTCTGTATTAAATACAGAGCTCTTGTTATTGCGTATTTTTGTATGCAGCAGTTATAATGGGCAGCAGCTGAAAAGCTGTGCCGGAGAATTCTTTTAGGGTTCAACCCTTTGCACATCCTCGTCGGCCTGCTGTTGAATTTCCCGATAAGCCTGAACGTTGACCAGATGCTCATCATAGGTTTCTGCAAATACATGGCCTTCTTCTCCTACCACATAAAAGAGGTAGTCATGCTCTTCAGGGTAGATTGCCGCTTGAATGGCACTGCGGCCGGGGGCTGCAATGGGTCCAGGAGGAAGTCCTGTATACTTATAGGTGTTAAAGGGATTTTCCACTTCCAGGTGCTCATAAAGTACCCGGGTAAAGTGCTCCCGTCCTTCTCCATAGGCATAAATGACGGAAACATCGATCTGTAAGAGCATTTCCCGGTCCAACCGGTTTTTGATGACTCCGGAAATTTTATCGTTCTCCCCAGGAAATGCGGATTCCCGTTCAATCAATGAAGCAATGGTGAGAACATCATGAAGGGAGAGGCCCCGTTCCTCCATCACAGCTTGATCCTCTTCGTCGATCATTTCCAGCATCTTGGTGTGCAACCGGCTGATAATGCTCTCCGGGCTTTCATTGATTCCGAAGCGGTAGGTGTCTGGGAAAAGGTATCCTTCCATAGAGAAAAACAGGTCTTCGTTGTCAAAGCCTAAATCATTCGCCTGATAGTAGGCTTCGGTTGCTTCAAGGAATTCATCCCGGGTAAAGAGTTCGTTCTCTTCGATCCGTTCCCCCATCCGGTAGAGGGTAAAACCTTCGGGGATGGTGACCGTTAGTTCTGTGATCGGTTCTCCCTGCTGGAGAATGGCAAAAATTTCTTCGAATTCCGCTTCTGCGGGAATGATATAGGTTCCGGGCCGAATACTCCGATCCACTTCAGCCTCCTGTCCTTCCTTCCTAAACCAGTAGCGGTTCCTGATGATGCCTTCATCGTGCAGGGTATCCGCTACATCCCGAAGACTGGCTCCTTCCCGAACCGTCACCATCACATCCTCCTCATGGAGGGTTGCTGAAAGGTATTCGGGGATGAAGGAAACATAGGAATAAACACTGAAGCCTGCAAAAATGATGATGCCCATTAAAACAAGTAATATAATCCGGGCTGAGTTTTTCATAGATCTGATCGCCACCTTCATTAAGTTTCGTCATTTATTTTCAGTAAATGATCCTGTTCTCATTACTTTGGTCTTATAGGAAATTATAACAAAAAAAAGGAAAGAATACTAACTCTTTGTCACAAAACCGTCACAAAGGTGAACTATACTGAGGTTGTATCAGAGAAAATTAAAAAATAATACAAAAGGAGTGGATACACATGGGAAAGAAAAGAATCATGATCAGTCTTGCCCTGGTACTGACGGTTTTAATGACAGGATTTGCTTTTGCCAATGAAGAGGCGGGAGAAGAGTGGGGGAATGCCCTTCGCGTCGGCAGGTCCTTTGAGAGCATGAGAGAATTTATGACAGAGCGGTTCGGATGGGACGACGGGGAGTTTGAAGGAACCTGTCCAATGGCGGATCTGACCGAAGAGGAGCTTGAGGAGCTTCGGGAAGAGGCCCTTGAAGTCCGCATCAATCAGGTGGATGAACTTTTTGAAGAGGGACGGATCACCGAGGAGAAAAGAGACGAACTGAAAGAACGTCTGGAAGAGGGAGGCTTTGCCTTTGACCGTCAGGGACTTCACAGGGGAATGGGCGGAATGATGAAGATCGAACGGGAGCTTCGCCTTGAAAACGGTGAAGGTGCAGGACAGAGGCATCGTGGCGGACGGCGATAGAAAAGGGAAAGACAACAGGGAAGTCCGGCAGGATGAACCTTTTATAAAAACCGGAGGGACGGCGTTAAGCGGTCCCTTTTTTCTATGTTATAATGAAGAAAAGAGAAAGCAAAGAGCAGAAAGTGAAAATTAAAAAGCGGAAGAAAACGAGGAAAACACGAGGAAAACACGAGGAAAAGAAGGAAAAGAAGGAAGAGAAGGAAGAGAAGGAAGAGAGAAGAACATGAGGGGGAGATGACATGGAGGGTATATCCACAATCCTTATTGCGGAGGATGATGAACGGATCGGGGATCTGCTGGAAACCTATCTGAAAAAAGAAGGCTACGCCCTGCTTCGGGCGGAAAACGGAGCCCGGGCCCTGGAAATCATCGAAAAAGAAACCGTACACTGCCTAATACTCGATGTGATGATGCCGGAGAAAGACGGATTTGAAGTTTTGCAGGAACTGAGAAAAAAAGGAGATCTCCCCATTTTGCTTCTCACAGCCCGGGGAGAGGAAGAGGATAAACTGGAAGGCTTTCAGCTGGGAGCCGATGATTATGTGACAAAGCCCTTCAGCCCCAAGGAAGTGGTGGCAAGGGTAAAGGTACTGCTTCGAAGGGGCGGCGGTGAAAAAGGGAGAGAGGAAAAGGAGGGAAAAGAGAAGAAAAGGGTGTTTCATGACCTTACCCTCTATCCTGAACGGCACGAGGCCTATTTGAAGGAAGAGCGACTTCATTTGACGCCAAAGGAGTATGATCTGCTGGAGTATTTATTAAACAATCCCAATCATGCCCTCTCGAGAGACCAGCTTCTTAACGGAGTGTGGGGGTACGATTATTTTGGGGATCTCAGAACGGTGGATACCCATATTAAACGGCTGAGAAAAAAACTGGGAGCCATGGGAGAGGCTGTGGAAACCCTGAGGGGAGTGGGATATCGCTTAAATCCCAATCCTTCAAAAAAACAGGAAGAACCGGGTGATGGACAATGAAGAGACAATCCTTATTTATAAAGCTTCTGATCGCATTTCTTTCCCTCACAGTCATGATGGTTGGGCTGATATGGTTCCTTCAGAGAACCTTCCTTGAACCCTACTACTTTCAAAGAACAGAGGAGAGCTTAGAGGCCCGGGGGAATGAAATTCTTCGGGAGGTGACCGGGATCATTGAGGAAGAGGGAGGACTTTCGGAGGAGGATTTTGAGGAGCTGGCCGTTGAGGCGCAGCTGATGGGATCGGAGATGAGCCTTTTCGATCCTCTGGGAAATGTTCTTTTCCAATCCCCGGGAGCCGCCTCCCACTCCATGATGCAGCGAAGAAATCCCTTGAATGACCTGAATCGTGATGAGCTGCAATCCCTTATGGAGGAGGGAAGTCTAACGAAGCAGATGAGCGGAAACGGAGAGAGCACCACCGGTCGACGGGGAATGCATGGAATGAGAAGGGCGGAGCTTTCGGAGGATGCGATTCTCACCTATTTGTATGACGGGGGGTACATTCTCAGCCTCAGAACGGTGATCAATCCTCTTCAGCAGGGAATTCAAAGGACGCAAAGCTTTTACTGGTGGGTTATTCTCGCCGGGGCTCTTTTCGCTGTATTGCTGTCTTTTCTGTTTTCCAGAGGGTTATCAAAGCCCATTGTGGATTTGAAGAATCTGGCAGGGGAAATGGCAATGATGAACTTTGATGTCCGCTACCTGGGGAGCAGAGAAGGGGAAATCGGAGAGCTGGGGGAAAGCCTCAATATCCTGACGGAGAGACTGAAAAAAACCATCGGTGCCCTGGAGCAGGAGCTGGAGAAGGAAAAATCCATAAAAAATCTCAGGCGGGAGCTGGTTGCAAGGGTCTCCCACGAGCTGAAAACACCCATTGCGGTGATTAAAGGATATGCCGAGGCCCTGGAGGATAAGATTCCCGAAACATCGGAGGAAAAAGACCGGTACCTGTCCATTATTCAGGAGGAGACCCGAAAGGTGGATGGCCTCTTAAAAGACATCATGGAGCTGAGCAGACTGGAAAGCGACTATGTAACTCTTGAAAAGGAACCCTTTGATCTGATTCAAATGATCCATCGGAGTATCGAGAAAATGAAGGCTTTGGGACCGGAGCATCAATGGGAATTTCTGAAGGGGGAGAATCTCAGTGAGCTCATCATCAACACGGATCCCCACCGACTGGAGCAGGTGCTGATGAACTTCATGAAAAACGCCCTGGATCACGGAGAAGGCAGGTTCATTGAAGTGAGACTGAAAACAGAGGAAGTCTTCCGGAAGGAAGGGTCCCGTCGTTACCGGGTTGAAGTCAAAAGCCTGGGAAAACCCATTCCCGTGGAGATGAAAGAGAAGGTCTGGGAAAGTTTTTTCAAGGGCGGGGAAGAACAGGGAAGCGGTCTGGGCCTTGCCATTGCGGGGAAGCTTCTGGAGGCCATGGAAATGGAGTATGGCTTCTTTAATGAAGAGGATGGTGTGTGCTTTTATTTTGTTTTTGAAAGCGGCCGCCGGGAATTCTGATGACTTTCGCCTCGAGAGGTTCACAAGCATCATGGATTGCGATATAATGGGAAAGACTCCGGCGAAAGGATGATCGGAGAAAAGGAAAAAGGAGTTTTTAAACAATGACGAGCAAAAATCGCTTTATAATGGTAATGGGGACAGCAGTGATCATTCTGCTTTTTTTCCTCGTCGATCATTTGGGGCTTTTACGAATGAGACTGGATGTGGATGGGATCCGGAACTTGATTGAAGGAACCGGGATGGCGGGGATTCTTATTTTTATTGCCATCTGCATGTTTCGTCAGATCTTTTTTCTCCCCACACTTGCGGTGTTTATTGCAGGAGGGTTGATTTTCGGCGCCCTCTGGGGTCCGGTGTATGCACTCTTCGGTCATATGATCAATATCAGCCTGGCCTATTATATCGGAGGACGGTTTGAACACCTGATTGAAGGATTTATCTCCGAACGCTATGTGGAGAAACTGAGGAATGCCCAAGGGAAAGGGTCATGGAAAAAGATTTTCACCATGCGCACCACTCCGGGTTTTCCAATCGATGCCATCAGCTTCGGTGCAGGATTTGTACGAATGGATTTTCGGAATTACTTTATCGGAACCCTTTTGGGCACCCTCCCCAAGGTATTTGTTTACGGATATTTAGGGGAACAGCTGGACGAGTTTTTCTCATGGACAACGATTCTGGTTCTGGGATTCATGATGCTGCTTGCCCTGGCACCCTATTTCGGTGAGTGGAAGCGACGGATTTTTTCAGAGTAAGAGAAAAGAAAAGGGGAGCATGGTATGGAGTGGATACGGGCGATTCCCGAGATGATTGAGGAAGCCTTTGTGATTGAGTATGTAATTCTTGGTGTACTGGTGTTTCTGTCTCTTGTGTTTATCTCCTATTTAATGAGGGATTTAATGGAGGATTTTTTCCGGGAATATGATCAGAAGAAGAAAAGAGAGCAAAAACAGAAGGAGCATGAGAGAGAAGCTCTGGAAAAAAACGAGTTTCGGAAAAAGCAGCTGGAAAGAGAAATCGGGAAAAGAAAGCGGTGACGGAATGGGACGGATGGTAAGATGCTCAGTCAATGTTGAACCCTCGAAGAAAAGAGCGGCACTTTATGTGTTGGGGATCTTTCTCGGAATTAATGCACTGATTTATATCTCCAATAAACTCCCTCCTTTATATGGAGGGCTGGTCAGTATCGGGATCATTATCGGAGCGGGGGTGCTGACCTCCTATCTGATTAACCGGAAGCTGGCGGAATACACCTATACATTAATTGATAATGAGCTGATGATCTTCAAACGCATCGGATCCAGAGAAAAGCTGATGATGAAGATGAAAGTCAGTGACATTGAAAGCATTGTTCCTTTGGAGGAAGAGGACCGGGGCACCGGAGAGAAAAAGCAAAAGGTGAAGAGAACCTATACATACTCATGCCGGCTGAGGGGAGAAGGGCTTTATGTGGGGATTCTCAGGGACGGGAAGCACCGTGTGCGATTTATGATCGAACCTGAAAAATCCTTTGTTGACGCTCTTCAAAAGAGTATGAATCAAACGCAGAAATAACATGGATGAAAGACCCGGGGCCTTTGCGCCCTTTTTTTACACCGCGGAAAGGAGGGAACTGATGAAAACGGAAAGAGAAGTGATAAACACTGAAAGAGAAGTGAAAAACACCACAGGACCGATTCTGGAAATGCTGAGAGCCTACAGGGACGAAAAGGTCATCTCATTTCATACTCCGGGACATAAAGGGGGAAAGGCCTTCGATGCTCAAGGGGATGGAGGAGTCCGGGAGAATCTGTACACCTTTGATGTTACGGAAATTCAAGGATCCGATTCTCTCTATTCCTCAAAGGGAGTCATCAAAGAAAGCAAGGACCGGGCTGCAGAAATTCTTGGTGCAAAGAGGGTCGACTATCTTGTGAACGGATCCACTGCAGGGGTTCTTGCGATGCTGACCTCTCAACTGAAGCCCGGGGATGAGATTTTAATCCCCAGAGATGTTCATCAGTCCGCACTCCACGGCTTAATTCTGGGAAGGATCCGGCCCCGGTGGATTGAAGAGGAAATCGAGGAGCAAACCGGACTTATAAAGGGAGTGTCCCTAAAAAAATTACAGGAAGCCTATGGGAGACATCCGGAAGCAAAAGCCGTTTTTTTAACCCATCCCACCTACTACGGCCTTCCCTCGGAGATTGAAAAAATCAGGGAATGGACGGAGAGGAGGAGCCTTCTTTTGCTGGTGGATCAGGCCCATGGAGCCCATTTTCATCTCTCGCCGGAGAGCTTTCCCCTGTCGGCGGTTGCTGCCGGGGCGGACCTGACGGTGATGAGCCTTCACAAAACCCTGCCCAGCCTGACCCAGACCGCTGTGCTTGTGATGCAGGGGGGAAGGATTGATGAGGAACGATTGGACCGGACGCTGAGAATCCATCAGACATCAAGCCCCTCCTATCTTTTTCTCGCCTCCATTGAAGGGGTGTTTTCCTATAGCGAAGGAAAAGGGAAACAGGAGATGAAAAGACTCCTTGCAATGATTGACCGGATCAAGCCCGCCTTTGGGAAAATGAAAGGATTTGATTTGTATACCTTTGAGCCTACAAAGCTCTGGATCGCCCCCTCTTATGAAGGGATGACAGGGCATGGGATCAAGGCGGTTCTCCGGAAGAAGTACGGAATCGAGATGGAACTCTCCACAAAGGAGGGGGTCCTTGCCATCGTCACACCGGGAAATCGGGAAAAAGATTTGAAAAAACTGGTTTTTGCCTTTGAGGAACTGGAGAAAACATTATATAATAAGAAAAGAATCACAACGGGGAGACGACAGAATGCAAAAAAAAGAAACGGGGTTTCAGAAAGTGAAGCCCTCCCGCTTTGGGATGCCTTTTACCGGAAGCGGAAATGGGTATCCATAGAGATAAGTGAAGGAAAAATCGCCGGAGACTTTCTTACCCCCTATCCGCCGGGAATTCCCCTGCTGATGCCGGGAGAGCGGATTACGGAGGAGCATCTGGCAATCATCAGGGAGGACCTGAAAGAAAAGAAGGAAGTGACAGGGGTTCAGGGGGACAGCCCTCCTGGAGTTTCCGTCATTGAAGAGGAGGAATAGAATGGATCGGGGAATGTTTATCACCTTGGAAGGCACCGACGGATCGGGAAAATCCACTCAGATCTCTCATCTGAAAAACGTCTTTGAAAAAGAGGGACATCAGGTGGTGATTACCCGGGAGCCGGGAGGAACCCCCATCGGTGAGGAAATACGAAGCCTGGTCCTGGATGCGAAAAACACTGCCATGGATGACAGGGCGGAAGCCCTCATTTATGCAGCAGCCAGAGCCCAGCATGTGAAAGAGGTCATACAGCCGGCACTGAAGGCGGGGAGCATTGTTTTGTGTGACCGCTTTGTGGATTCAAGTCTGGTTTATCAGGGGAAGGCAAGAAAGCTTGGAATCGATGAGGTGCAGGGGATTAACAGCTTTGCAACCGGAGGGCTGACCCCCGACCTGACTCTGTATTTCGATCTTTCACCGGAGGAGGGCTTAAAGAGGGTTCGGGCCAAGGGAGAGGAAGACCGTTTGGAACGGGAGAAGCTGGATTTTCATCAGCGGGTCTATGAGGGATACAAGGAGCTTGCCGAGAGGAATCCTGCACGGATTGTGACCCTTGACGGAAGGAAATCCATTGAAGAGCTGAATAAAGAGGTGGAGACCATCGCCTTAAAAAAATACAAGGAGGTTTACACAATGAAATTAGTGATTGCCATCGTGAACGACGAAGATGCCAATAAACTGCTGGATACTTTGACGGAACAGAAATACCGGGTAACCAAGCTTGCCACCACGGGAGGATTTTTAAAGGCGGGAAACACCACCTTTCTCATCGGTACCGAGGATGAAAAAGTTGATGATGTGATCGCAATCATCAAAGAGCGGTGTCAGACCCGAAAGCAGGTGGCCACATCTCCTGCGCCGGTATCGGGAACCACCGGGGTGTATGTTCCCCAGCCCATTGAAGTGAACGTGGGCGGAGCAACGGTTTTTGTGGTTGATGTGGAAAAACACTTAAAAATTTAGGTAAAGGAGGCCCCGCTATGGGATTTTCGGAAATTGTGGGGCAAAAGCCCTTAATCGGAGAGATCAAAAAGCAGCTGGAGAAGGAAGTCTTGTCCCATGCCTATTTGATCGAAGGAGACGAAGGCCTGGATCCCCAGGGATTTGCCAGGGTGTTTGCCAAGGCCGTCTTCTGCCGGGGACCGAAAGAGCAGAGGCCCTGCGGGACATGCGGTCCCTGTAAAAAAATGGAATCCGGGAACCACGAGGATTTTATCACGTACTCCGAAGAACGGATCAAGGTCGATGAGATTCGCGCTTTGGAAAAGGACTTATACATCAAGCCTTATGGAGGAGGAAAAAAGATCTATGTGATTGATCATGGAGAAGGCATCACCCTCCAGGGGCAAAATGCATTATTGAAAACTCTGGAAGAGCCCCCGGGCTTCGGGATGATTCTTTTGATCACTAATCGCAGGGAGGCTCTTTTACCCACCATTCAATCCAGATGCCAGCATATGACCCTGAAGCCCGCATCTGAAAAAGAGCTGGTAAAAGCCCTGGAAGACCGGGGGTTTCCCCATGGGGATGCCCAGAAAGCGTCAAGGATCGCCAGAGGAAGAATCAAAACCGCCCTTTCCTATCTTGGGGATGAAGATCTCTCCCATCGAAAAGAGCAGCTCTTCCGGATCCTCGGGGGACTGAGGGACAGGGATCTCATCGAGCAGATGCAGGGATTGGAGACCCTTGTCACGGAAAAAGAGGAATGTGCAGTGTTTTTTCTCCAGGCCCGGGAATATTTTCGGGATCTGCTGGTTTTTCATGAGACCGGGATGGAGGAAATTCTGTTTTATCCCGATGAAGCACCGGCCTATCGGCGACTGGCCGGAGAGGTTGATCGGAGTCAAATCGAAAAAGCATTGGAGGAAAGCATGGGGATGGAGAGAATGCTGGAGGCCAACGTACAATTAAAGGCATTGCTGGAAATGTTCATTATGAACACTCATCGTATTTTGAAGGACTGATTAGGAGGTTTAACATTATGATAACCGTTGTAGGTGTACGATTTAAGAAAGCGGGAAAGGTCTATTACTTTGACCCGGGAAAGCTGAAGCTCACCAAGGGTGAGAACGTGATTCTTGAAACCGCCCGGGGAGTTGAGATGGGGGAAGTGGTTGTGGGCCCCAAGGAGATTACCGAAAAAGAAGTGGTGGCACCCTTAAAAGAAGTGATCCGCATTGCAACATCCGGGGATCTTCAAGTCAATGAAGGAAACAAAGAAAAGGAAGCAAAGGCCTTTGACATCTGTTTGAAGAAGATCGAGGAGCACAAGCTGGAGATGAAGCTTGTGGATGTGGAATATACCTTCGATAACAATAAAATTATTTTCTATTTTACTGCGGAAGGCCGGGTGGACTTCCGGGATCTGGTCAAGGACCTGGCGGGAGTGTTTAAAACCAGGATTGAACTGCGACAGATCGGAGTCCGGGATGAAGCGAAGATGATCGGAGGAATCGGACCCTGCGGTGTCAGCCTCTGCTGTTCCACATGGCTTGGAGAGTTCGATCCCGTCTCGATTAAAATGGCCAAGGACCAGAATCTTTCCCTGAACCCCACAAAAATTTCCGGAGTCTGCGGAAGGCTCTTTTGCTGTCTGAAATATGAGCATGATGTCTATAAGGAAATGCTGAAAAAACTCCCTCATGTTGGAGATTCGGTGAAAACTCCCTATGGCCGGGGTCCTGTCATTCAAATCAATCCACTTTTGGAACGGGTGAAGGTGAAGGTCACCAATGATAATGACGGCACCGAAGAAATTAAAGTTTTCCAGCGGGAGGAAGTGGAAAAGCTGGGAGCCTTTTTGAAGCGGGAAAAAGAGCGGAAGGAAAAGGAAGCGGAAGCCCTCAGCTCAGGAGAAGAGATCCGGGATCCCGATGAAATCAGGGAACTGGAGCAGCTGGAAGAGCTGGAAAAGATCGAAAAACAGGGGAAAAAGCCTGAACCCTCCAAAAGGAGAGAGCAGAGACCCCGAAAGAAAGATGGTCGGCCGGAAGAGAAAAGACATGTGGAAAAACCACAGCCAAGAAGGAAAGAGGATGAAAAGCCTCCTCGACCAAAAGAACAGCAGCCAAGAGAGCAGAAGCCAAAAGAACAGCAGCCAAGAGAGCAGAAGCCAAAGGAACAGCAACCGAGAGAGCAGAAGCCGACAGAACAACAGGATAAAAAAGACCGTCCAAAGAGCAAGGGAAAGAAAAAACCCTATAATAAAAAGAAACGACGGGGTAAGCCCCGCCCAAAACCCGATCAAAAGAATAAGGGGGATAAGGGAGGGGGAAATAAATGAAACAGAACTCGGCAATGAGGAAAATCGCAGGAGGTCTTCTGATCATTGCTCTGGCTTTCGGCTTCCTATGGGTTTTTGATCTTATTCCGTTAGTGACATTGGCACCTACTGAAGAGGAGGGTGTACGCCTTTTAATCCCTGCCGATGCAAGACAGCAGTTTTCTCTGGAGGAGTTTATCGGACCGGGGGAAACGGGGGAGATCGAACCTGTCGGGGAAGGGGAGTGGCTGCCACGGGATGTATTGACTGAAGAGGGAACCTACCGGGCAGATCGACCGATGCTGTTGACCATTGCCCGGGAAGAGGCTCTGTTTAAGCAGCAGTGTGAGCCCATGGAAAACATTGAGCTTCTCCTGGGAGAGGATCTGCTGCTGGGAGGGCTGCTGATCACCGTGGAAGAGGAGTGGAGTGACACAGAGGAGGAAATCCTCACTCTTCTCATCGACTCCCGGGGAAGCATTGCCAAGCGCTATAAGGGACCCGTCGGGGAAGAGGAGCTTCTTCAGGGAATCACCCTGCTTTTTGAGGAGGAACAGTAAGTGGCTGAACGGGTGGATGACTTGCAATTAAAAGGACTGAAAATCATACAGAATCCTGAAGCCTTCTGCTTCGGAATCGATGCCGTGCTTCTGGCCAATCAGGTGCGCCTGAAGCCCCGGGACCGGGTCATGGACCTTGGAACGGGAAACGGAATTATCCCCCTCCTTCTGGCGGGGAAAAGTACAACCGCAGCAATCGAAGCCATCGAGCTTCAGGAAGACATGGCGGACATGGCACGGCGAAGTGTGGATCTTAATGATCTTAGCCGGCGGATTACCATTCATACAGGAGATATCAGGTCCATTCCCGAAGAGCATGAAAAAAGCGTGTACGACGTGGTCACCGGGAATCCTCCTTATATGCATTGCAAGGGATTGATCAATCCCAAAGAGAAAAAGGCCATCGCCAGACATGAAGTGGCCTGCGACCTGGAGGATGTAATCCGGGGGGCGGAGAGTCTTCTTCGGACCCATGGCCGTCTCTATCTGGTTCACCGGCCCAACCGCCTGGCGGATCTTCTGGCCCTGATGAAGGCATACCGTATCGAACCCAAGGCTTTGACCTTTGTACAGCCGAAAATGAATAAGCCTCCGAACCTCATTCTGGTTGAGGGAAAAAAAGGAGCAAATCCCGAGATGACGGTACATAAGCCTCTGATTATTTATCAGGATAACGGAGAATACACCCGGGAGGTTCTGGCACTTTATCAGCAGGAAAACATAGAATGGGGGCATTCCAATGAAAAAAAACAGGAACAGGAAGAATCCCGGCGGAACCGATGAAAACACTGGAAACACTGGAAAAAGCGGAACTGATGGATCCGGGCACGGGATGACAAACGGAACAGGGACCCTGTATGTGGTTCCCACCCCCATCGGGAATCTGGAAGATATTACCCTGAGGGCTCTCAGGGTATTAAAGGAAGTGGATGAAATTGCGGCGGAGGATACAAGAAACACCCTGAAGCTTCTCAACCATTTCCAAATAAAAAAGCCCCTCACCAGCTATCATGAGCACAATGAGCGGGAAAAGAGCGGGCAGCTGATGGAAAAGCTTCGACGGGGCAATTCCATTGCTCTGGTCTCTGATGCGGGAATGCCCGGGATCTCCGATCCGGGACACCATCTGATCGGAAAGGTGATTGAAGAGGGATTTCCCATTGAGATCCTTCCGGGAGCCTCAGCCCTGATTAATGCATTAGTGGGTTCGGGACTCTCCACAAAGGCCTTTTTGTTTCAGGGGTTTCTTCCCAGGGACAAAAAAAATCGCAAAGAAATACTGGAAGAACTCAAAACAGAAATGCGCACCCTGGTATTTTATGAATCTCCCCATCGGATAAAGGAGAGCCTGGGAGAGATGGAGAAGATCTTCGGCGACAGACAGGCAGTGATCGCAAGGGAGCTTACAAAGAAGTTTGAAGAATTTCTGAGAGGAAGTTTTTCCGAACTTTTGGAAGTCTTGAAGGGCGGCCCCTTGAAAGGGGAGATGGTTCTTGTGGTGGAGGGAGCGGAAAAGCAGAAAGAGACCTCCTATGAAGGTCTCACCATCGAAGAGCATTTACTGCTGGTCATGAAAACCGGAGTTTCCAAAAAAGAGGCCATTAAGCAGGTGGCCGGGGAAAGAAAAATTCCCAAACGGGAGGTCTATGACGTCACCATTCGGGAATCCTTGGATTGATTACTTCATTTCATCAAGACAGCCTTCACAGATGTTCTTTCCTTTAAAGTGTTGAACATCCTTTGCGTTACCGCAGAAAATACATGCAGGCTCGTATTTCTTCAAAATCACGCTTTCTCCGTCAACGTAGATTTCCAGAGCATCCTTTTCATTAATGTTCAGAGTTCTTCTCAGCTCGATGGGTAAAACAACCCGACCCAATTCATCGACCTTTCGTACAATACCGGTTGATTTCATCATGTTATGCACTTCCTCCTTTTTTGTCTTTCGACGTTTCTACAAATTTCGACATTATTCATACTTAATCATACCAAAGCATTAGGGAGAAGTCAACAAATTATGTGAAAAATTACCATATATTTAAAAGCTTTGACAGACAATGGAATCATTGAGGAGATGATCACAGTGGACAGGCTTATGAAACAGATTCAACAGGCAATCAGGGATCAGGGGAAAACGGGATATTTTGTGGGAGGGGGAGTGAGAGATCTCCTTCTGGAAAATAGAGAGCGGATTCAGGATCTGGACTTTGTGATTCAGGGAGATCCGAAACCCCTTATGGACGGCTTAAGGGAAATTCTTGGAGGAACCCTTGTGGAAATGGAGAAAAAAGTTCCCTTAACCCGGCTTGTGTTAAAGGACGGCTTAATGCTGGACTTTATGGAAATGCAGGGCAAGACCATTGAGGAAGACCTGAAGGGCCGGGATTTCACCATCTGTGCCATGGCTTATCCTCTGGATGGACCCTGGCCGATGAAGGAGGATCTCCTCATCGATCCCTACGGCGGATTAAAGGATTTGCGGCGAAATCTGATTCGCATGACCTCCGGGGATGTGTTTGATGAAGATCCCCTGCGTCTGATCAGAGCACCCCGTCTGATGGCACAGCTTGGCCTGGATCTTGACAATGACACTGCCCGGATGATCAGAGAAAAATCCCACCTTATTCGAAAGGCCGCGGGAGAGAGGCTGAATCGGGAGCTCTTCCTCATCCTGAAAGAGAAGAGGAGCCATTATTATCTGAGCTACATGGACAGAAAGCTGGACCTGATCAACAAGCTCTTCCCTGAAATTGACTGCATGAAGGATATCGGGGAGTGCAAATATCATGTGGTGGACAGCTGGACCCACTCCATTTATACGGTGAAGGTGGCGGAGAGCATCATCTATGCCCACGGATTCTTTGAGGATCACATCCGGGAGAACTATGAACGTCATGCGGAGGAGAAGATCACGAAGGATCATAAGCGTCTTGAACTGATCAAGCTGGGAGCCCTTTTCCACGACATCGGAAAGCCTTCGGCAAAAAAGGTGGACACCACAGGACGTACCCGTTTTCGGGGTCATGAAATCACCGGTGCCGAGCTGGTGAAGGAATATGGGGAACAGCTGAAAATGAGCAGAAGGGAAATTGAAATTCTCTATAAGTATGTATCCCTGCACATGATTCCATTGGTTCTTTATAAGAAAAACGACGTGAGCGGAAAAGCGCTGTACAATTTCTTTGAAGAGGCGGGGAAGGAAACCCTGGATCTTTTACTGATCGCCCTGTCGGATATTGTCTCCACCCGGAAGCTTTTGGAGCCCACCGAGGAGATGGGAATGTTCAAAATTCATGTGGAGTATATCGCCAACAATTACATTACCCGCTATCGCCCCATCGAGGATATTTCCAAGGTGATCTCGGGGAAAGAAGTGATGGACGCTGTAAAGCTGCCTGAAGGAGCCTTTGTGGGGCAGGTCCTTGAGGACATTAAAAAAGCCATGTTCTACGGACATATCCCTCAGTCAAAAGAAGGGGCCCACCGGTATCTGAAGCAATATTTCAGGGAGAACGAAGAGAAGTAAAAAAGGAAGAAAAAAGAGGCGATGATCCCGGGATCATCGCCTTTCATATTGGTAAAAGCGGGTGGTAAAAGCGGATGGTAAAAGTGATAAAATTCACTGAAGATTCATCTACCGAAGCCCTTTTTTGTTCATCTCAACCAGATCCTGCTTTAACTGCCACAGGGCATGGGAAAGGTCCACCTTATAAAGCTCAGGACGGGCAAGACGGCGGTATTCCGGCCAGAGGGATTTCAGTTCCTTTGAAACCTTTTCCTGAATCTCCTGAATCGAACGCCGATTATAGACAAGCTCCCCTTCTTTGTAGATGGGAACCAGAAGATCCTTGACATAATAACTGTCATAGGTGGTCTGCTTCCAGGTGTAGACCGGGTGGAAAATGGTTAAGGGCTTTTCCTCATCAATCACTTCATCGGCCAGGGTGATCAAATCCGCCTGGGCTTTTCCCGTGTCTTTGTCATAGATCCGGTAGACGGTTTTGTATCCGGGGTTGGTGATTTTTTCCGGGTTGTTGGAAATTTTGATTTTCGGAATCAGGGTCCCCTCTTCTTCAATGGCGCTGAGCTTATAGACTCCGCCCAGGGCCGGACAGCCCTTGGAGGTGATCAGATTGGTTCCCACACCCCATCCGTCGATTCTTGCTCCCTGGTCCTTCAGGGATGCGATGGTCTCCTCGTCCAGATCACTGGAAGCGATAATCATGGTATCGGGGAATCCCGCATCGTCCAGCATCTTCCGTGCCCTTTTGGAAAGGTAGGCCAGATCTCCGGAGTCAATACGGATTCCCTTCGGCTCATAGCCCTGGCTCTTCAATTCGTTAAAGACGGTAATGGCATTGGGTAAGCCGCTTTCCAATGTGTTGTAGGTATCCACCAGAAGCAGACAGTTGGAAGGATAGGCCTTTGCATAGGCCCGGAAAGACTCAAGCTCCGAGGAGAACTTTTGCACCCAGCTGTGAGCCTGGGTTCCCACCACGGGAATCCCGAATTTTTTACCTGCCAGAACATTGGAGGTGGAGGAGCATCCGCCGATCACTGAAGCCCGTGCGCCGTAAACACCGGCATCAGGGCCCTGGGCTCTCCGAAGTCCGAACTCAAACACAGGAGCTCCCTTGGCTGCGGTAACGATTCTTGCAGCCTTTGTGGCGATCAGGGATTGATGGTTGATGACATTTAAAAGAGCCGTTTCAATCAGCTGGGTCTCAAAGCACCCGCCCTTGATCCGAAGAACCGGCTCATGGGGAAACATCACCGTTCCCTCCTCAACACCGTAAATCGTGCCCTTGAATTTGAAATTTCGGAGTGCATCGATAAAGTCCTCGTCAAACGTGTCCAAGGATTGTAAATACTCCAGGTCCTCCTTATGAAAACGGAGATTCTCTATGTAGTCAATCACCTGTTCGATCCCTGCAATAATTGTAAAACCGCTATGACACGGGTTCTCCCTGAAAAACAGATCGAAGACCACCTGATCATCACTCATGTTATTTTTTAAATATCCGTTCATCATGGTCAGCTGGTAAAAGTCCGTCAACAGGGAAAGATGTTTCATCTCTCGCATACGATACCCTCATTTCCTTATAAATTCAATTTATTAAAGCCTTATCCATTCCATTATAACAAATTTTCAGGGAAGTGGTGACGGAAATCATCAATCTTTCCCCGGAGTTGACGAAAGAGTCTGCAAAAGAGTCTACAAAGTAAAAGACATTTATAGTATAATGAATGTTTAAGAAGAGTGAAATGAGGAGATGATCCAATGTCGAAAGGGACGTATTATGTAACCACACCGATTTACTACACCAATGCAAAACTGCATATCGGGCATACCTATACCACAGTGGCCGCCGATGCCCTGGCAAGATTTAAGCGGTTTACGGGATACGACGTAAAATTTTTAACGGGAACCGATGAGCACGGACAGAAGATTCAGGAAGCCGCCCTCGCCCTGGGAAGAACCCCCCAGGAGCACGTGGATATTATGGTGGAAAGCATCAAGGAGCTTTGGGAAACCATGGAGATCTCCCATGATGTGTTTATCAGAACCACCGAAGAGCACCATAAACGGGGTGTGCAGAAAGCGTTTCAAACCCTTTATGAAAAAGGGGACATCTATAAGGATTTCTATGAAGGGTTTTACTGCAAGCCCTGCGAATCCTTCTGGACCGAATCCCAGCTGGAGGAGGAGCACAGCTGCCCGGAATGCGGCAGAAAAACGGAGCTGACCAAGGAGGAGGCGTACTTCTTTAAGCTGTCCAAATACGGTGAGCCCCTGAAGAAGTATTTCAAAGAGCATCCGGAAATCTGCTATCCTGAAAGCAGACGGAGAGAGATGGTGAACAATTTCCTTGAGCCGGGTCTTGAGGATCTCTGCGTATCGAGAACCAGCTTTGACTGGGGAATTCCCGTGCCCTTTGATGAAAAGCACGTGATTTACGTATGGTTTGATGCGGTATGCAACTACATTACCGCCCTGGGATACGGAGAGGAAAAGGCGGAGGACTTCAAAAAGTTCTGGCCTGCCAATGTGCATATTGTCGGAAAGGAAATTGTACGGTTCCATACCATCATCTGGCCCGCAATGCTGATGGCCCTGGATATTCCTCTGCCGAAGATGGTCTATGGCCACGGATGGATTCTTTTTGCTGCGGACAAAATGTCGAAATCCAAAGGGAATGTGGTCTATCCCCAGGTGATGATCGAACGGTATGGTCTGGATGCACTGAAATATTTTCTCCTTCGGGAGTTTGTCTTCGGTCAGGATGGAAACTATACCAATGAAATCTTTATCACCCGGTTGAATGCGGACCTTTCCAATGACCTTGGAAACCTCCTCAGCCGAACGGTGGCCATGGTGGAAAAATATAATGGAGGCATCATCCCCGCCCCCGGTGAAACGGAGAAGGTGGATGAGGATCTGAGAAAGAAGGTAACTGAAGCTCCCGCCAAGGTGGAAAAGGATATGGAGCTCCTTCAGTACCATGAAGCATTATCCGGGATCTGGGACGTGATCGGGCGGACCAATAAATACATTGATGAAACCGCTCCCTGGATTCTTGCGAAGGATGAGGAGAATAAACCCCGACTTGACACCGTCTTGAATCATTTATCCGAGTCTCTGCGGGTTATTGCAATACTCTTAAAGCCCTTTATGGAGAAAACCGCAAACGAGATATGGAAGCAGCTGGGCCTTACTGAGGAAATGGCCTGGGAAGACGGAAAAACCTTCCGGGGAATTGGTGGAGGCGTCAAGGTTGATAAGGGAGAGTCTCTCTTCCCCCGTCTTGATGTGAAAAAGGAAGTGGCATTTCTGGAGGAGGAAAACCTCAGAGTTGCCAAGGCCTATCAGAAGGAACAGGAAAAACAGCAAAAGAAGAGCGAAGAGAAAAACGGAAATACTGATACACAGATGAATGAGCAGCATAAGGAAGACAGCACCGGAAAAGAGGAAATCACCATCGATGATTTTTCAAAGCTGGAGCTGAAAACCGCGGAAGTGGTTAAGGCGGAGGCCCATCCCAATGCGGATCGGCTGCTGGTTCTGACCCTGAAGGCGGGAGAGGAAACCCGCCAGGTGGTCTCGGGAATTGCAAAGGACTACAAGCCTGAAGAGCTTGTGGGAAAACAGGTGATTCTTGTAGCGAACTTAAAGCCTGTGAAGCTTCGGGGTGTGAAATCCCAGGGAATGATTCTTGCAGCATCCAACGATGAAAAGCTGGTTCTCGGAACTCTGGACGGAGACATTCCCTCAGGAACAATCGTCAGCTAAAGGAGGCAAAACATGTTTGATTCCCATGCCCATCTGGATGATGGGCGGTTTGACAAGGATCGCAATAAGGTCATCGAAGCCGGGAAAACCGGCGGTCTGAAGTATATATTAAATCCCGGAGCGGATCTCAGCTCCTCGGTAAAGGCAGTGAACCTGGCGAAGGTTCATGACATCGTGTACGCTGCGGTGGGGGTGCATCCCCACAATGCCAAGGAGTATGACGAAACCGCCCGGGAGGTGTTAAAGAACCTGGCGAAGGAGGAGAAGGTGCGGGCCATCGGTGAGGTGGGTCTCGACTTTCACTATAACCATTCCTCCAAAGAGGCTCAGCGGAAAGCCTTTAAGGATCAGATCCTGCTCAGCAAGGAGCTGAAGCTTCCCCTGATTATTCACGACCGTGAGGCGAATCAGGAGGTCTTTGACACCTTGACGGAGAATGATGCCCACGAGTACGGGTGCATTCTTCACTGCTACTCCGGTAGTCCCGAAATGGCGAAGGAGTATGTGAAGAGAGGATATACCATCTCCATTGCGGGACCCATCACCTTCAAGAATGCAAAAAAGCCCTATGAGGTGGCAAAGGCGGTTCCCCTGGAGAAGCTGCTGATCGAGACGGATTCTCCCTATCTGGCGCCGGTTCCCCGGAGGGGGAAGCGGAACGAGCCCCTCTTTGTCCGCTTTGTAGCGGCAAAGGTGGCGGAGGCCAAAGGGATTTCCGTGGCGGAAGTGATAGAGGCCACGGAGAAAAATGCCAAAAAGATTTTTGGCATTAAGTAAGACGAAACCAACCACAAAAACCAACCCAAAAACCAACCACGGGGACGGTTCTCGTGGTTGGTTTTTGCATTTTATGGAAATTGCTTGGGTTTTATTTCTTTGGTTTTCCTTTAGTTTTCCTTTGTTTTTTCTTTGTTATTCCCTATTTATATGCTTTTCAAGGGCTTTTCATTCTTTTTTACCTTAGATTTACATTTTGCAAGTCAGAAAGGAAAAACTTTCAATTGAAAAAAATTAACACTGAGAACCAATGGAAAACTCTCCCAAAACCAACCACGAGAACCGTCCCCGTGGTTGGTCCGGTTCTCCTTCTTCTTTTGTAATTTTCCAACTTCTTACTTTTTGCTTGACAATCATCCTTTAGCCCTATAGAATGGGCGGAGTCGGTTGACAATAAGTCGAAAAAAAAGAGCAAAAACATGTAAGAAAGATTGGAAAATCAACAAAAATTATTAAAAAGAAGAAGGAGGAATACAATGGACAGGAAAAACTTCAATGCAAAGTCCAAGAAGCAGAGGGCTTTACTGGGGTTAGTGGCCATTATTTTCTTTACAGTTTTTTTTCTTGGAGCGAGCTATAAGACTGTAAACATACATCTAGACGACAATAAGCTTGAAGTGAACACCACCTCAAGCGAACCGAAGAAAATATTGGAAAACGCGGACATCCCCCTCGGTCCCTACGATCGAATCGAGACCGGTGCAGGAGAAAACGTGAGGAACGGAGACTCGATTTATGTCTACCGGGCCATGGAGATCACCATCAATGACGGAGGAGCGGAATATACCGCCCATACGACCTACCGAAGAGTTGAAGACATCATTGAGGAATTGGAGATTCAATTGAATCCCCTGGACAGAATTCAGCCTAATCCCATCCTCGAAATCAGCGGGGACGACACAATCACCATTTCAAGGGTTGAGGAGAGAAAAGCCCTGAAAACCAGCGAAGTGCCCTTTGAAGAGGAAATCATCTATGTGGATGATCTGGATCCGGGAGAACGACGGATCGTCGAAGAGGGAGAAGAAGGAATTTTTATGGAAGCATTCATCGATACCTATGTCAACGGAGAGAAACAGGATCGAAGGCTGGAGAAAGAAGAAATCATATCTGAACCCATCACACAGGTCGTGGAAAAAGGGGAAGTTCTCAGCTTCAAGACTGCCGACGGAAGCCGCTACGAGTACAGTGAAGCCTTCACAATGGAGGCCACAGCCTATACAGCAGGGTATGAAAGTACAGGGAAGAGACCCGGAGATCCGGGATACGGAATCACCAGAAGCGGCACCCGGGTCAGACCCGGAGTGGTTGCGGTGGATCCGAGAGTGATTCCTCTGGGAACCCGACTGTATGTGGAGAGCCTGGACGGCAGCAGAAGCTATGGCTTTGCCACAGCCGAAGATACCGGCGGAGCAATCAAAGGACATAAAATCGACTTATATTATGAAAATGTCAATACCGCCCTTCGTTTCGGACGAAGAAACGTACGGGTCTATATCCTGGATTAGGGGTAAAGACCGCTGGGCAGAAAAGGGAGTCGGAGATCCGAAAGGGTGTCCGGCTCTTTTTTTGACGGTCCCAAAGTCTTGCCAACCTGTGATATAATAAAATAATAAAATTATACAAAAAAGATTTTTTTATAGAGGAGAAAGGATGCTTTAATGGAGAAGACAGTGAAGAAAACAGTGAAGAAAACAGTGAAGAAAAAAATGGAGATAAAAGAAGTGATTGTCGTTGAAGGGAAGGATGACATCTCAAGGGTAAAAAAAGCGGTAAAGGCGGAGATCATTGCCACGGGAGGATTCTCCATGCCCGAGAGGGTGATGGAGCAAATCGAAGGAGCCGCCAAGCGGAAAGGGATCATCATCCTGACGGATCCCGATTATCCCGGAGAATATATCCGGCGGGAAGTGAACAGGCGGATAAAGGATGCCAAACACGCATTTATTCCCAAGGAGGAGGCCATCCGAAAGGACAATGTGGGGGTGGAGAACGCAAGCTCCGAATCCATCATTGAAGCCTTGAAAAAAGCCCGGTGTCAAACCCAGGTCTCCACAGAAACCTTTACAAAGAAGGATCTCATGGATGGAAGGCTCATCGGGTTTCCGGGAGCCGTGGAGCGTCGGGACCAAATGGGAAAAATTCTCGGTCTCGGATACGGAAACGCCAAGCAGTTCCTGAATCGACTCAATCATTACGGAGTGACCCGGGAAGAATGGCGGGAAGCCCTCATAAAAATACAGGGGACCACGAGGAATTGTGACCGGTAAGAATGAAGAAGCTGCCAGGAAAAGCTAAAGGAAAGTCCGAAGAAGGATGTGAAGAAATGAGAATTGCAACACCCACCAGAACCAGAGCCATCATTGAGGAGTTTGGACATCGCTTGAGAAAATCCCTCGGTCAGAACTTTTTGATCGATTCCAATATTGTGGACAATATCATAAAGGGTGCGGGAGTCACCAAAGAGGACGTGGTCCTTGAAGTGGGCCCCGGCATCGGAAGCATGACGGAAATACTGGCGGAACATGCCAAAGAGGTCATCGCAGTGGAAATTGACAAGTATCTGATTCCGGTGCTTGACCATACCCTCGGTCATCTTGAGAATGTCACAGTGATCCATGAGGATATCCTGAAGCTGGATCTTCAGGCTCTGCATACGTCCAGGGGCTTAAAGGAAGGCCAGAAGTTTAAGGTCGTGGCCAATCTCCCCTACTATGTGACAACCCCCATTATCATGTCCCTTCTTGAGGGAGAGGCCCCCGTGGAATCCATCACCGTGATGATTCAAAAGGAAGTGGCGGACAGGATTCTTTCGAAAAAAGACGTAAAAACCTACGGAGCACTGACCGTTGCCTGTAATGTCCATGCGGATGTGAAGGAAATCATGGTGGTACCGCCCACGGTGTTTATCCCCCGGCCCAAGGTCGCATCATCGGTTATCCATCTGGAGCCGAAAGGATCGTTGGTCAAAGAGGAGGACAAAAAGCTGTTTTTCGCCATCGTCAAGGATGCTTTCGGAAAACGGAGAAAGACCCTGCTCAATTCCTTAAGCTCAGGGCTGCTGGCGCTATCGAAGGATGAGGTGCGGGAAGCCCTGGAACAGGCGGAAATCGATCCGAAAAAACGGGCGGAGAACCTCAGCGTTGAGGAATTTCAGCATTTTATGGAAAAGCTGCAGCAGATCCGAAAGAGCGATCGTGAGCAGTAAAAAACGAGCGGTAAAAAACGAGCAGTGAAAAATGAGCAGTAAAAACGAGCAGTAAAAACGAGCAGTGAAAAACGAGCAGTGAAAAATGAAAGATCAAACTGCTATGAAAGAGTAAGAAATCATCTATGAAAGATCAAGAAATCATAAAAAATGACNCAAACCAAAAAAGGAGGCGAAAGTATGTTGAATGAAAAGAGATTATTGAATGAATTTATGGAACTGGTGCAGATCGATTCCCTTTCCGCTAAGGAGGGAGCCATCGCCAAGNTTCTGATGGAAAAGCTTGAGGACCTGGGCCTGGACGTCACNCGGGATGATGCGGGAGAAAAAGTGGGGGGAGAAACGGGAAACATTATTGCAACCCTGAAGGGTGAGAAAGAGGGGGATCCCATTCTTTTTGCCTGCCATATGGATACCGTAAAGCCCGGTGAAGGGGTAAAGCCGGAGGTTCGGGACGGCGTGATTTACTCTGACGGAACCACCATTCTCGGCGCCGATGACAAAGCGGGGATTGCAGCGATTTTAGAGGCAATCCGGCAATTAAAGGAACAGAAGACCCCTCATAGAGACATCGAGGTCGTCTTTACCATTTGGGAAGAGGGAGGACTCAACGGAGCGAAGAATCTGGACCTCTCGAAAATCAACGGAAAATACGGATTCATCCTGGACTCCGCGGGAAGCCCCGGAGAAATTGTCACCCAGGGACCCACCCAGGAAAGCATCAAAGTCACCATCAACGGGACTCCGGCCCATGCAGGTCTTGCACCTGAGGAAGGGGTAAGTGCAATTATGGTTGCAGCCCGGGCCATTGAAAACATGAATCTTCTCCGGATTGACGAGCACACCACCGCCAACATCGGAGTGGTGCAGGGGGGAGAAGCAACCAATATCGTCATGCCGAAGCTTGAAATCAAAGCGGAAGCCCGAAGCTCCAGCGGAGAGCGTCTGGAAGCCCAGGTAAAGCACATGATCGAAACCTTTGAAAAAGCAGCAGAAGACATGGGAGCCACCCTGGACATCGAGCACGAGCGGGTCTACCCGCCCTTTGACATTCCCGAAGACAGCGAGATCGTTCAAAAGACCAAGGAGGCCCTGTCCAACATCGGAATCGAAGGATACGTTGCCGCAACCGGTGGAGGATCCGATACCAATATCCTAAACGGCAAAGGGATCACGGCGCTGAATCTTGGAATCGGAATGAAAAAGCCCCATACACTGGAAGAGCATATTTCCATAGAAGATCTAAACAATACCGCCAGAATGACCTACCAGTTAATGAAAATATTTTAGTGACGGAAGAAAAAAAATCAAAGCTTCATCTTAGAGAAGGCGAAGAAAACGATTTGTAAGGAGGAGTCCCATGTCGAAGGAAAAATCGTTGTTGATTATGGAAAATCTGAAAAAAGCCATTGTGGGCAAGGAAGAGGTTCTGGAAAAGGTGCTGATTGCCCTTTTAGCCAGGGGCCATCTTTTAATCGAGGATGTTCCGGGAGTGGGGAAAACCACTTTGGTGAAGGCACTGGCCAAAACCATGACCCTTTCCTACAAGCGTGTGCAATTTACCCCCGACCTCATGCCCTCCGACATCATCGGTGTAAACATTTACGAGCCCAAAACCGGCGTCTTCATTTTTAAAAAGGGACCGATCTTTCATCAGGTGCTTTTAGCCGATGAAATCAACCGGACCTCGCCGAAAACCCAGTCAAGTCTTCTCCAGGCCATGGAGGAGGGAGAGGTCTCCACGGAGGAAAAGCATTATATCCTGGAAAAACCCTTTATGGTGCTGGCCACCCAGAATCCTCTGGAGTATCAGGGAACCTTTCCCCTGCCCGAGGCCCAGCTGGACCGTTTTCTCATGCGTCTTTCCCTGGGGTATCCCTCCAGAGCATATGAAAAGGAGATTTTAAGAAACCACAAAAGCCATAAATCCCTGGAAGGCATCGAAGGGGTGGTCTCCCAGGAGGAGATCCTCGCCATGCAGGATGAGGTGGACAATGTTCATACCCACGATGACATCCTGGATTACATTACGGGAATCGTGGAGGTGACACGGATCTACGAAGGTCTGCAGCTGGGAGCAAGCCCCCGGGCAGCCATTGATTTATTGAAGGCCGCCAAGGGAAAGGCCTATCTCAGCGGACGGGACTATGTGATTCCGGACGATGTCAAGGGAATGGCGGAGCCTGTACTGTGTCACCGGATGATGCTGAGCCCCGAGGCCAAAATTGAAGGAAAGAAAATTGAGGAAGTGTTAAAAGGAGTTTTAAAACGGGTCCGGGTCCCGGTGGTCGACTATGATCAATAACCGGAAAGTCATCTATATTATGGCACCGCTCCTCCTGATCGTGGTTTTACTGATAGGAGGGGTGATGCCCTATTTTCTCTTCTACTTTTTTATCGCGGGACTGATCCTGCCCATTATTCATAACCTGGTGGCACTGAAGGGTCTCAAAGGACAGGTGCAGCTGCCGAAGGATTCCCTCTATATCGGAGAGCAGATTACCATCGGATACCGCATCGAAAACCGGAGCCTTTTTTACATTCCCTATCTGGAGGTGCGCTCCTCCATTATCCGGCGTCTGACCGGGGAAGTTCAGGAGCCCGAGGTCACCTCCCTGGAATCCAAGAGGGAGCTGATGAGGAGTCAGGCTGTGACATTGAAACGAAGGGGATATTATGTTCTCGGAGATCTGGAAGTGGTCCTGAGGGATGTCTTTCGCCTGTTTACCTTCCAAAAGCAGATCAAATCCGAGGCGGCCCTGATGGTCTATCCTGAAATCATTTCCCTTTCATCCTTTGCCATCTCCGCCAGTCAGCAGCTGGGAGAACTGCGGGTGAATGACCCGGCCTATGAGGATAAAAGCAGGATCGCATCCCTGAGGGGATATCTCGAAGGGGATTCCATGAAGCGGATCCACTGGAAAATGACAGCGAAAAAAGGGGATTTGATTGTAAAAAACTACGAGAACCGGGGAGACACCCAGGTTGCAATTTTTATCGATAACGAAATCACGGGATTTCGGGGAGATGTGGACCGGCGCCTGGAGGACAAGGTGGTTGACGGGGCTCTGTGTGTCACCAATTATTGTCTTGAAAAGAATATTGATGTTACGGTGGAGACCCAGGCGGATGATCAGCCGGTGAGGATCAAAGGATCGAAAAAAACGGACATCAAGCCCTTTCTGGAGGCCTTCGCCCTGTTTAAGGGTGACGGTCAGAGGAGCCTGAAAAGCATTATGACCACCCGGATGGAAACCCTGGGAAAGGGAGCAACAGTTCTTATCGTCACTCCCAGCCTCAACAAGGAAAACGGAGCCCTGGGAATTCAACTGAAGATGAGCAATCTCAACCCTCTTTTTATGGTGATCACCGACAATCAGTCCCGAACCGGGGTCATTGACTCCCAGGCAAAGAAAATGCTCAAGCAGGAAGGGGTTCCACTGTATCTGATCGATGTGAAGACCAATATCAAGGAGTATCTGGAGGGGGATCGCAATGAATAAAAACCTCACAAGAAGCCAATACGGCCTGCTGGTGCCGGCCTATATCCTGATGGTCTTCAGTCTCCTGTTTATTTACGGAAGGGTGATCGGTCTTGAAATGAGTTTGACCATGCAGGTGTTCTCTGTGATTGTGGGCAGTATGACTATGCTGCTCTTTATCAAGATGCCTCTGGTCTTTTACGGTCTTCTGATTTTTATGGGGATTGCAGCCATTGTGGTTGAGCGGTACATCACCGAGTTTTTGATGAGATTTGTGGATCGGGCATTGAATCTTTTAGGGAATATCGGGTTTCATCTTATCGGAGAACAGCAGATTTTTCCCGAGAACATTCTCTGGTTCTGGCTGATCCTTATGGTTCTGGTGACCTTTTATACGGCCTTTCTGATTTTTGCCAAGCGGAGGATCTATTGGGTTCTTCCACTTTATCTCGGATCTTTCATCTATTACTGGTATATTTTTGTTGATGAAGCCTATCCCATGACAGTGATCTTTCTTGTGGCCTTTCTGGTGACCATGGGTCTTGATAAATATTACGAAGAATCCAAGGTCTGGGAGGACCGGGAGGAGAACCCCATGGAGGGAATCTACCGCCCATGGATTCAAACCGTGCTGATTTACGGAGGTCTGATGATGATTTTTGCCCTGGCCCTGCCCAAATCCGCCAATGCCATTGAATGGAACTGGCTGGAGCAGCAGGTTTACCGGGTCTTTCCCTTTGTGCAGGAGATGCGCTCTGAGGACCAGCACACCCGACGGATCGGACAGGCGGGAGAATTTGATTTCACTCTGACGGGCTACCAGCGGGAAACCGGACGATTGGGCGGTCCCGTGGAGCTGAGCGGCCGGGTGCTGATGAACATTGAAGCCACACGATCCCGGTATCTTCGCGGGAATGTGCGCCAAACCTATACGGGAATCAACTGGGAGACGGTGGAACGTATGCCTCAGACCTATGAAATCGGTGAGGATTTCAGCAATCTCACCCCTGAGGAGCGGGAAACCTATTACGACCGGGTGGAGATGACCATCACCCACGAGGCTTTTGCCACCCAGACCCTGTTCAGCCCNTATAAGCCGGTGCGNATTGAGCATACTCTCGGAGATGAGGTCGCTGTGCTTCATGATAAAGCCCTGAGATTTGATGACGGAGTGTATCAAAGAGAAAGCTACGAGGTCTATGCNCTNGCGCCNAANCCNTACGGACAGCTGATGGTCACCGATATTGACCTGAAAATTGAAGATCTGGAGCATNTGGATGAATATCTTCAGCTTCCCGACACCATCACCGAGCGGACCCTTGATCTGACGGAATCCATCGTGGATGGCATCGACGGGGATTTTGAGAAGGCCAGGGCACTGGAGCGTTATCTCCGTGAGGCCTATGACTACAATACCCAGGTTCCCATGCTGCCGAGAGGCTTTGATTTTGTGGACCATTTCCTTTTTGAATCCCGGGAGGGATACTGCACCTACTTTGCCTCGGCCATGGCAGTGATGCTCCGGTCCGAAGGCATTCCCGCCCGTTATGTGGAAGGCTTTATCATGCGGGAGGAGAGCGGATGGAATGAATATCAGGTCCGGCAGAATCACGGTCATGCCTGGGTGGAAGCCTTTATCGAACCCGTGGGCTGGATGACCTTTGAAGCAACACCGGCCTTCAACGTGCCCTTCCGTCAGGAAGGCTTCCAGGAGGGGGATCCCACAGATCGCCCCGACGGAGAGTTCGACGACGGGGATCGGGATTTCGACGATATCGAGCAGGATGAGGCGGAAGATGATGAATTTCTCGCCGACGACGACCTGATCGGCGGAAGCGGACGACCCACGGTTGATGATCCGGATCCTGTGATTCCTGCGGCTGTGACCCGGGGAGCATTGATCGGACTGCTGATTCTTCTTATGGGATTTCTCCCGGCACGTCTGCTGATGGGAATGATGCAGGAGAAGATGAAGGAAAGGCGTTTGATTGAGGATTCCAGAGAAAATCAGGTTGTGATACGATACGGAAATATTCTTAAACGGACGGAAAAAATGGGCTTCCCTCCGGTTGACGGAGAAACCCATTATGAGTATTCAAGGCGTGTAGCCTACAAGCTCTACGATGATAACGAAAGAGGAATCGGGGAGATCACCGACCGGTTCGTGAAGGTGAAATACGGACGGGACCCCGTATCCGATGAGGACCTCAGCTTCTTTAAGGAGTATCAGGACAAATTGGATGCACGGCTGAAAAATGATTGGGGCCGGCGGGTGTTTTACCACGAAAAATATTTAAAGAAGAGCTTTTAGGAAAGAGCTGTTAGAAAAGAGAGCCATCCCAAAGAAATGGGCATGGCTCTTTCTTATTAAAAACAGCTTTTTTTCATAAAAAAACAGAGGGTGTTAACCTCTGTTTTTGATTCCTTTTCGACTTTCCAACTTTCCAACTTTCCAACTTTCCAACTTTTCAACTTTTCAACTTTTCGACTTTCCAACTTTCCAACTTTCCGACTACCCGACGATCCAACGATCCTCTGTTAAGGTAAAACCTTGTACTCACTGTCAGCGGTTTCGAGCTCCAAAAGCATTTCTCCGATTTTATTCACATCGCCCGCTCCCATGGTGAGGACCAGGTCTCCGGAGTTGATGTTCTCATAGAGGTAATCCCTTACCTCTTCAAAGCTTCGAAGATATCTGACGGATTTATGATCCTTCATCAAATCGTAAAGATCCCTGGAGCTGACTACTCCCTCGTCCTTTTCCCGGGCTGCATAGATGTCCGTTAAAATCACATGATCACATTCGGAAAAGGCCCTGGAAAAATCCTCTAAGAGGGCTTCGGTTCGGCTATATGTATGGGGCTGGAACACACACCATGAGGTGTTGTGCTTCACCTTCTGAGCCGCAGCCAGGGTTGCCTCGATCTCTACGGGATGATGGGCATAATCATCCACAATGGTGGCACCCTTCACTTTTCCGATGATATCAAACCGGCGGTGGATTCCCTTGAAGCGGCCGATGTTATCCTGAATCTCCGCCATGGGAACTCCGAGAAGGTACACCGTTGCAATGGCCGCCAAGGCATTATATATATTATGAAGTCCCGGAACCTGAAGAAGAATGGGACCAAGATTTTCTCCCATGTAAAAAAGATCAAACCGGGCATGACCGTAAAGATTGAAGGTAATATTCTTTGCCATAAAATGAGAGTCCTTCTTTACCCCGTAGGTGACAACCTTGCAGTCCAGCCCTGGAAGCATCTCCTGAATATAATGATTATCGTTAAAGGCCACAAGATATCCCCGATCGGGAATAAGATTGGCAAAGCTTTCAAAGGCACGGATAATGTGATCGATGTCCTTAAAGTAATCCAGATGATCCCGGTCGATGTTAAGAAGCACACCCACCCGGGGCCGGAATTGAAGAAAGCTCTCGAAGTATTCACAGGCCTCCGTCACAAAGTACTGACTCTTTCCGATTTTAATGTTTCCTCCGATTTCATCCAGGTTTCCTCCCACCATGATGGTCGGGTCCATGTTGGAGTATTCCAGAAGCAGGGACACAAAGGAGGTGGTGGTGGTTTTCCCATGGGATCCTGCGATGGCAATGGCGTGATCATAGTTTTTCATAATCTGCCCAAGCATTTTTGCCCGGTCGATGGCGGGGATTCCAAGCTCCACACCGCGAATCCGCTCGGGATTGTCCTCTTTAATGGCAGCGGAATAGACGATAAGCTGTGCACCGTGAACATTCTTTCCATCGTGGGAGTAATAAAGGGTTGCGCCCTTTTCCTCCAGATGATTGGTAATCGGAGTCTGGTGCATATCCGAGCCGGAGACGTTATAGCCTTCCTCCAGGAGGATTTCAGCGATTCCGCTCATGCTGATGCCTCCCACCCCGATTAAGTGGATCCGGTTTATATTTTGCAGTTCATTCATTTCAAAAGTCATGTGGATGCTCCTATCTCAGTTCATTTTCTAGCCTATTATATCATGTAGAAGGGGATTATTCCAATTTTTCTTGGGGTGCCCACCGGGGGAAAGAAAAGTGGTTGCCAAGAAAAAGCAAAAGGGCTACAATAAAGGAGAAGAAGAGTCGAATAAAAACAGTTGGAAAAAGCGAAAATATTCGGATTTTACCATCGCCCAGGGCGAAGAAAGCGGGGAGAAAAAACGGATGAAATATAAGCGAAGTGAAAGGGTGGCCCAGATTACAAGGATTCTTATGGAGCATCCCAACGAAATTCTAACCCTCAGTTATTTTTCGGATCGGCTGAACGCTGCGAAGTCAAGTATCAGTGAGGACATGATGATCATCAAGAATGCCATGGAAAAATCCCGGGGAGGGAAAATTCTTACCGTGGCGGGAGCCTCCGGAGGGGTAAAATATATTCCTATGGCATCGGAGGAGTATGCAACGGAGCTTTTGGAGGAAATTGCAAAGCATCTTCAGGAATCCCACAGGATCATTTCCGGAGGGTTTTTATACATGCCCGACATTATGTATTCCACCCGTCTCGTGGAGGGCGTGGCCAAGATTTTTGCCACCCGCTTTCAAAAGCATCCCGTGGACTATATCGTGACCGTGGAAACCAAGGGGATTCCCATCGCCTTTATGACCGCGAGGGCCCTGAACAAGCCCCTGATTATTATTCGAAGAGAGAGCAAGGTCACTGACGGATCCACTGTGAGTATCAACTACATCTCCGGATCCACCGGGAAGATTGAGCGCATGAGCCTTTCCCGCCGTGCGGTTAAGCCCGGCTCAAAGGTCATTATCATCGATGACTTTATGAAGGGTGGAGGAACCGCAAAGGGAATGATGGATATGATGCGGGAGTTCGAGGCCGAGGTCCTTGCGATCGGAGTGCTGATTGAGACCACAACCCCCGAGAGGAAAAAGGTGAAGGAGTATCTTTCTCTTCTCCATCTGGAGGAAGTGATCGAGGAGACCGGGGAAATTAAAATCCGGCCCAACCCGGAAATCACACAAAAACAAAAATAATCTGAATATTTCAGGAAAAAAGAAGGAATCTTCCTTTTTCATGTAGAATACTTATCCCCTATTTTTTCATACCAAAATGATCTCTACATAAAGAAAGGTGGTAAGGAAAACATGAGAGTGACAGACGTTCGAATTCGAAAGATCACGTCGGAAGGAAAGATGAAGGCAGTGGTTTCGGTGACCTTTGATGATCAGTTTGTGGTTCACGACATCAAAATCATTGAAGGCCAAAACGGACCCTTTATCGCCATGCCCAGCAGAAAAATGGGAGAAGGGGATTTTCGGGATATTGCCCATCCCATCAACTCCGATACCCGGAACATGATTCAGCAGGCCATCTTTGAGAAGTACGACGAGATGGAGGAGGAAATCGAAGCTGAACGGGTCGAAAAGGCAGGGGAAGAAGCAGCAGCTGAAGAAGCTGCGGCTGATGAAGAGGCTGTGGAAGAAGACGTTGTTGAAGAAGAAGTCGCTGAAGAAAAAGTTGAAGAGTAAGACAATAGGAAAGCTGAAGGAGGCATGGGACCCGCCCGACTCTCAGGCTTTCTTTTCTTTTTTGCCTTTTTCATGAAAAACCCTTCATTAATCTGATAAAATATAATAAGATAGTAGTGGTGCAAAAATCGTTTTTTAAACCAATGACAAAAACCAACCACGGGGACGGTTCTCGTGGTTGGTAAAGAGAAGTTGAAACAGACCTGATGATTGATGAAAATAAGAAAAACAGAGGTGAAAGAATGTCAATCCATGCTATTGTATTAGCTGCAGGACAGGGAACGAGGATGAAATCCAAAATCCCCAAAGTGCTTCATAAAGTATCAGGAAAATCCATGCTGGACCATGTGCTGGACAACGGAAAGCGTTCCCAGGTGACCAAAAGCACGGTGGTGATCGGACGGGGAGGGGATCTGGTCAAGGAAAGCCTGACCTCCGACGTCATTACCGTGGTCCAGGAGGAACAGCTGGGAACCGGCCATGCAGTGATGGCAGCCCTCGGAGAAATCGAAGAGGAGGGAGTTACTCTCGTTCTCTACGGGGATGCTCCATTGATTCGGGGCGAAACCCTGGATAAGCTGATGGCCTACCATAATCGTGAAGGCTATGTGGCAACCGTGCTTACGGCAAATCTTGAGGAACCCTTCGGCTACGGACGGATTATCCGGGATGAGCTGGGGCTTCTGGACCGCATTGTGGAGGAGCGGGACGCCACCGACCTGGAGCGGGCAATTCAGGAAATCAATTCCGGGATCTACTGCTTTCAGTCAAAGGCCTTAAAAGAGTCCCTGCCGAAGCTCTCCAATGACAATGCTCAGGGAGAGTACTATTTAACCGACATCTTAGGCATTCTAAAGCGTGAAGGACAGAAAGTCGGAGCCTATATTACCGATGATTATGAGGACATCATGGCAGTCAACTCCAGGATTCAGTTAGCGGAGGTGCAAAAGATCATGAACCGTCGAATCCTTCATAAGCACATGGACAACGGGGTCACCATTGTGGATCCCGACAGAACCTATATCGAGGAAGAAGTGATCATCGGAATGGATACCGTCATCGAACCGGGAGCAACCCTGAAGGGCCGGACCGTGATCGGTGAGGATGTGATCATCAAAGGATCAAGTCTGATTGAGGACAGTGAAATCTCCGACGGAGTGACGGTGGAGCAGTCCAGCGTCAAGCGATCCACCGTGGATACGGGGACCAATATCGGTCCATACGCCTATCTTCGTCCCGGAAACACCATCGGGAAGAATGTGAAGATCGGCGACTTTGTCGAGATCAAAAACTCCGTCATCGGAGATTATTCCAAGGTCTCCCATCTTGCCTATGTGGGGGATGCGGACATTGGAAAGCACGTCAACATTGGCTGCGGAGTGGTGTTCGTCAACTATGACGGAAAGAAGAAACACCGGACCACCGTGGGAGATCATGCCTTTGTGGGAAGCAATTCCAACCTTGTGGCACCTGTTGTGGTGGAAGAACGTGGCTATATCGCCTGTGGCTCCAATATCACACAGACCGTTCCCGAAGGCGCTTTAGCCATTGAGCGGGGAAAGCAGGTCAATATTGAGGGATGGGTCGATCGAAAATTCAAAAACCTTAAGGAGGACGATCAATAATGAATACCGCAGGTATCGAAATTAAAGTCTTTGCAGGGAATTCCAATCCCGCATTGGCGGAGAAGGTGGCGGAGTTTGCCGGGGTCAGCCTGGGAAATGCCTATGTCTCCACCTTCAGTGATGGAGAAATCTATGTCAACATCAAGGAAACCGTTCGAGGGGTGGATGTGTTTGTGGTTCAGTCAACCAACCCTCCGGTCAACGAGAATATTATGGAGCTCTTGATTATGATTGATGCCTTAAAGCGGGCCTCCGCAGGACGGATTACCGCAGTTCTGCCCTACTACGGCTATGCACGGCAGGATCGGAAGGCAAAGGCCCGGGATCCCATCACGGCAAAGCTGGTTGCCAACCTCCTGACAGTGGCGGGAGCCGATCGGGTGCTCAGCATGGACCTCCACGCATCCCAGATCCAGGGATATTTTGATATTCCCGTGGATCATCTTCTTGGAGTACCCATCCTGGCGGAATATTTCAGGAGAAAGAATATCGAGAATCTTGTGGTGGTCTCCCCGGATATGGGAAGCGTGACCCGGGCGAGAAACTTCGCCAATCTTCTGGATGCCCCCATTGCCATTGTTGATAAGCGTCGCCCGAAGGCCAATGTGTCGGAAGTGATGAACATCATCGGGGACATCGAAGGGAAGAATGCCGTAATCGTGGACGACCTCATCGATACAGCGGGAACCATTACCCAGGCGGCCAATGCCTTGAAAGAATATGGAGCACTTTCCGTCAATGCTTGTTGTACCCATCCCGTACTGTCAGGACCTGCCATCGAGCGGCTGGAAAACTCGGCCATCGAAGAGCTGGTGGTCACCGATACCATTCCCCTGGACAAGGAACATCAGAGCGATATGATCACGGTCTGCTCGGTGTCAAAAATCTTCGGAAAGGCCATACGACGAATCCATGATAATAAATCGGTTTCGAAACTTTTTGACTAGGGGGAAATCCTCTAAAGAGGAGGCCCCTGGAGAGAAAACCCCCCTGAAAAGGGAACATGAAAAGGACGAAAAGGAAGGAAAAACAAGCATGTATGCCATTGTCGGACTTGGGAATCCCGGGAAAAAGTATGAAGTGACCCGGCACAACGTGGGCTTCCTGGCCCTGGATTCCATTGCAAAGAATCACGATATTCCCATCACCAGAATCAAGCATAAGGGGCTGGTGGGGGAAGGATGGATCGGAACCACAAAGGTCATCCTCTTAAAACCCCAGACCTATATGAACAAAAGCGGGGAATCCGTCATGGAGATGCTGAATTTCTATAAGATTCCCCTGGAAAACCTGATTGTTGTCTATGACGACATCGACCTGGACCCCGGCCGGCTGCGGATTCGCATGAAGGGCAGTGCCGGAAGTCATAACGGGATGAGAGACATCATTCGCCTCATCGGCAGTGAGGACTTTCCCCGGATCCGCATCGGGATCGGTCGTCCCGAAAGAGAAAAACTCTCCTCCTTTGTTCTCTCGAAGTTTCGGGAGGAGGAAATCAAGGATGTGGCCGACGCTGTGGAGCGGGCGGCGAAAGCAGCTGAATCCATCGTGACGGAAGGCCTTGAAAAGGCCATGAACCGCTATAACGGCTAGCCCCTTTTTTCAGGGCTAGCCTCATTGTGTTGTGGGAAACCAACCTAGGAAACCAACCACGGGGACGGTTCTCGTGGTTGGTCAGTTGGTCCGTTGGTCAGTTGATCATTTGGAAGGTAGAGAAGATGTAAAGAAAGATCTAAAGAAAGATGTAAAGAAAGATCTAAAGAAAGATGTAAAGAAAGATGTAAAGAAAGATGTAAAGAAAACTGTAAAGAAAGCTGGAAAGGAGGGTGTTCAATGAGCGGTGCAGAGGATAAGAGCCGAAAGGAAGGCAACGGGAAGGATGCCCTGTTAATTCATCCATTACAAACCTCCCCGAAGTTCAAGGAGCTTCAGGAGCAGATCGGGGAGAAACGAACCCCGGTTCTTTTGCAGGGCCTCAGTGACGGCCAGAAAGCCCATATGATCTATGGCCTTCGAAAGTCCCTGGATCGTCAGTCCCTTGTAATCACCTACTCCGAACGGGAGGCTCTTCAAATCTATGAGGATCTGAAGTTTTATCTCGGGGAGCAGGCGGCCTTTTTCGAGAACCGGGAAATCCAGTTTTATCATGTGGAGGCTGCGGACCGGAAACGGGAGAACCGGAGAATTGAAACCCTGGAGAAAATCCTGAAGCGGGAAGTGAAGGTCATCGTCCTTTCCGTGGAGTCCCTTCTCCTGAAGCTTCCCCCGAAGGAAGCCTTTGAAGCCCTCCGGCTGGAATTTCGAATCGGTGAGGAAATCAGCCTCGAGGAGGTTCTCTCCACCTTTATCCGCCAGGGCTATGAACGTGTGGAGCGGGTGGAGTATCCCGGGGAGTTCAGTCTCCGGGGTGGAATTATCGATATCTATCCCCTGTCCGTGGAGGATCCCCTCCGGATTGAGCTCTTTGACGAGGAAGTGGATTCCATCCGGACCTTTGACCGGGGAACCCAAAAGTCCATCGAGAAGGTGGAAAGCGCAGTCATTTATCCTGCAGAAACTCTTCTGATGGATGCAACCGACGGAAAAAGCGTCATCTTTGCCTTGAAAAAGGATTTAGGGAAAATGGAAAAGCCCCTCACGGAGGAGGCCTTTCAAACGCTGTCGGAAAAGATCGGGGAGGTCATCGAGACCATTGAGATTCAGGGAGATTTTCAGGGACTTCGGGAATACCTGCCCTATTTTTATCAAAAGCCCGGCTCTCTTTTCGATTATCTGGGAGAGGAGCCCATGATTTATCTGGATGAGCCCAATCGTCTCCGGGACCGTTCCCAGGGGAGGATGACGGAATTTCTCGCCCATTTTCAGGATCTTCTTGAGCGGGGAGAGGTGCTGCCGAAGCAGGGAGAGCTTCTCTTTTCCTATGAACGAATCCTGGACCGTTTAAAAGACTATGATTTAATCAACTTCAGCCTTTTGCCCAAGGTCCACCGGGATTTCAACCCCCGGAGCATCGTGAACTTCATCACCCGGCAAGCCCCAACCTATAACGGGCAGATGGACAGGATGATTAAGGATCTGGAACGCTTTCGCCAACGGGGATACAAGATTGTTCTTCTTCCCGGATCCAAGGAGCGGGCCATGCGTCTGCTGGAGCTTCTCCGGGAGCGGGGGATGTATCCGGAGTTTGTGGTTTCTGAAAGGGACACCATTAAAACCGGTGAGATTCTCATCTTTGAGGGAAGCGTCCAAAAGGGATTTGAATACATCGACCATAAATATCTTCTCTTTACGGATCTTGAGATCTACGGGGTCCATAAAAAGAAAAAGAAGAAAAAGCGCTATAAGGATTCCGACACCGAAACCCTGAAAAGCTATGTGGATCTTTCCGTGGGGGATTATGTGGTCCACGAAAGCCACGGTGTGGGAAAGTATCTCGGTATCGAAGAGCTGGATGCCGCGGGGGTGATCCGGGACTACTTGAAGATCCAGTATCTCGGAACCGATCATCTCTATATCCCCACAGAGCAGATGCATCTTATTCAAAAATATGCGGGAGACGATGAGAAGACTCCCCGACTCAGCAAGCTTGGAGGAACCGAGTGGCAGAAGAAAAAATCCAGGGTGGAAAAAGCCGTGGAGGACATCGCCGAGGATCTCATCGAGCTCTATGCCAAAAGGGAGGAAGCCAAGGGCTTTGCCTTCTCCCCGGATACCCAGTGGCAGACCCAGTTCGAGGATCTCTTCCCCTACGAGGAGACCCCGGATCAGCTGAAAGCCATTCAGGAACTGAAGCGGGATATGGAAAAGCCCCGGCCCATGGACCGGCTCCTCTGCGGAGATGTGGGCTATGGAAAGACGGAGGTGGCCATCCGCGGGGCCTTCAAATCCGTATTGGACGGAAAACAGGTGGCCTTTCTGGTTCCCACCACGATCCTCGCCCAGCAGCATTACAATAATTTCAAGGAACGCTTCGATACCTTCCCCGTGAAGGTGGAAATGCTAAGCCGATTCAGATCTCAGGGAGAGCAGAAAAAAATCCTCGAGGATCTACGGGCAGGGAACGTGGACATCGTTGTGGGGACCCATCGGATTCTCTCAAAGGATTTGAAGTTTAAGGATCTGGGTCTTCTGGTGGTGGATGAGGAGCAGCGCTTCGGAGTGAAGCATAAGGAAACCTTAAAGACCTTAAAGGAAAACGTGGACGTTCTCACCCTGACCGCAACCCCCATTCCAAGGACCCTTCATATGTCCATGATCGGAATCCGGGATATCAGCGTGATTGAGGATCCTCCCGAGGAGAGAACCCCCGTGGAGACCTATGTGACTCAGGACAATGAATCCCTGGTGACCGATGCCATTACCCGGGAGCTTGATCGGGGCGGCCAGGTCTACGTGGTTTATAACCGTGTGGATACCATCTATGCGGAGGCCAACCGGATTCAGTCCCTGGTGCCGGAAGCCAGGGTGGAGGTTGCCCATGGTCAGATGCCNGAGGGAAAGCTGGAAAAACTGATGATGGCCTACTATCACGGAGAGATCGATATCCTGGTCTGCACCACCATTATTGAGACCGGCCTCGACATTCAAAACGTCAATACCATCATCATCAAACATGCGGACCGCCTGGGTCTCTCCCAGCTCTATCAGCTGCGGGGCAGGGTGGGCCGATCCAACCGTCAGGGCTATGCCTATCTGATGTTTGAGAGAAACAAGGTCCTCTCGGAGATTGCGGATAAGCGCTTAAAGGCCGTCAAGGAGTTTACCGAGTTCGGATCCGGATTTAAAATCGCCATGCGGGATCTGGAGCTTCGGGGGGCAGGAAACATTCTCGGAGCAAAGCAGCACGGCCATATTGCCACCGTGGGATATGACCTTTATGTGAAGATGCTCTCGGAAGCCCTCAGCCGTATCAAAGGCGATGGAGACCGGTCCGGGGCCCAGGCTGCACCGGAGAAGGAAACCGCCATTGATCTCAGGATCGACGCCTTTATCCCCAAGGAGTACATTAAAAACGAGGGGCATAAAATTGAAATCTATAAAAAAATTGTGGCCATCGAAACCCTGGAGCACCTGTATCAGGTGGAGGAGGAAGTGGAGGACCGCTTCGGGGACATCCCCATGGTTGTGAGGCATTTGATGTGGATCTCCTACTTAAAGGCCCTCGGTCAGGAACTGAAAATCGACAGCATCATTCAGGGGGATTCCGATGTGGTGATCAAATTCGGAGACCAGGCCTATCTCAGCCCTGAAACCATAACAGAGCTTCTCCATGAATACCGATGGAAGCTGACCTTCCACAGTCAGAAGAGCACCTATTTCCGTTACAAGGGAGAATACGATCATCCCTACGATCTCCTCCGTAAGCTTCAGGAGATTTTCGAGAAGATGCGGATGAGGGAAGCGGCCTGATCGAGCCTTACGATGAGAGCAATGGGGCATCGGAGAGGCCTGACTTGTTTTTCACTATGGTGATAGGATATAATAGAGCAGTAAATGAAGTTAAGGAGAAAACATGAACAGAAAAGGTGAAGAGAAAAAGTGAACAGAAAAGACAGCGCAGGATTAATTAAACACGGATGATGCAGGGCATCGAAGTGATGAGGAGGAAAACACATGTTTCAAAAGAAATACGGGGTGGCACTGCTTGCCCTGATATTAGTGGTATCCTTAGGGTTTTTAGCGGGATGCGGAGGAAACGATGACAACGGTGAAGAACCCATAGAGGGCGATGTGGTTGCAGTGGTCAACGGGGTGGAAATTTCCAGAGACCTGTATGACACAACCTATGCACTCTATGCAAGACGATACGAGAACCAATATGGCGAAGGTGCCATGGATATGGCAGTCGGCGAAGGGCGAACCCTGGGAGACGTACTGGTGGATGAAGTGATTCGGATGCTGGTGTTCCTTGAACTGATTGATCAGGAAGCCCAAGAGCTGAACCTTGAAATCTCCGACGAGATCATCGAGCGGGGAGCCGATTTTTACGGAGAGGATGTCATCAGCAGGTCCCTCATTGAGGAGGAAGCCATCACTCAGGATGTCCTGGATGAGTATATCCGGCTGGAAATGATGTCGGAGGAGTATCAGCGCTACTATCTTGCCAACAATCAGGTGGAGGAAGAGGCGATTTCCGGCTTTTATCAGGAAAACATCGACAATTTTGAGCAGGATGAAGTCCGGGCAAGTCATATCCTGGTGGATGATGAAGCACTGGCCGTCGAACTGATTGAACGAATCAATGAGGGAGAAGACTTTGAGGAGCTGGCAATGGAATATTCCACCTGCCCCTCGGGAGCAAACGGCGGGGATCTGGGACTTTTCGGTCGAGGTCAGATGGTGGATGCCTTTGAAGACGCCGCATTCAGCCAGGAGGTGGGAGTCATTTCCGAGGAGCCTGTGGAAACCAACTTCGGCTTCCATATTATTCTTGTCACCGAGCGCCATGACGAAGCTGAAAGCCTTGAGGACGTCCGGGAAGACATTGAAACCTACCTTGGAAATCAAATGTTCCAGGATCATATTATGACAATGTACGATGAAGCGGATGTGGAAGACCTGTTGGTAAGGTGATAAGTTGGAAAGTTGGTCAGTTGGAAAGTTGGTCAGTTGGAAGGTAGGAAGTTTGGAAAGTTTCAATTCGACTCAGAAGGGACGCAGTTCTAATGTGACATGCTACCGGTTACACTTAGAACCGTCCATTCCTGTGTCAGAAACTTTCTGCACTTGAATAGGGGATCGAGGGATCGAGATGCAGAGCAATGAAAGAAAAGACACATTTTTAAAGGGTGCGGCCCTCCTGGGTGCTGCCGGAATGCTGGTAAAGGTTCTGGGAGCCTTTTTCCGCATTCCCCTGGGAAACATCATCGGCTCCGACGGCATGGGCTATTATCAGGTGGGATACTCCATCTATAATTTCCTTTTGGCCTTTACGGCAGCGGGATTCCCAACAGCCATCTCAACTTTGGTGGCGGCGAAGCGGGGTCTCGGCGATTACCGGGGTGCCCACCGGGTCTTTCGGGTAGCCTTTCGGATGCTCTTTGTCCTGGGAGGCTTGGGAGCACTCTTTGTCATGTTCTTCTCAGGATTTCTTTCGGAACGGGTTTTCAGCAACCCCAAAGCCTACTATGCGATCCTTGCCATGGGACCCGCGATTTTCTTCGTCTCCATCCTGGCGGCCTTTCGGGGCTACTTCCAGGGAATGAAGGATATGGCCCCCACCGCCGCATCCCAAGTGGTTGAACAGCTGGGGCGGGTGGTCTTCGGTCTGGCAGGGGCACTGGTCCTGGTCTTTGTGCTGGTGCGTGAAGTCCAGTATGCTGCGGCCTTTGCATCCTTCGGTGCCAGCATCGGAGCCTTTTTCGGTGCCCTCACCCTTTGGAGGATCTATAAAGGTCGGAAGGCGAAAATCGTCAAAGGCTTTGCAGAGGGGGTCCGGCTGGAGAAGGAACCGGTAACGGTGATCATGAAGGACCTTGTACGGGTGGCCCTCCCCATCGCCATCGGAACCTCCATTGTCCCCTTAATGAACATGTTTGATGCATTTCTTGTGGTCAGGCGGCTGCAAATGGTTGGATTTACATACATGGAGGCAAACAGCCTCTACGGACAGCTTCAGGGGATGGCCAACACTCTGGTGAACCTGCCCCAGGTGCTGACCATTGCCATCGCAGTGAGCGTGGTACCGGTGATCTCAGAGGCCTTTACCCTGGAGAATCATCATAAGGTTCGACGGGATACGAAATCCGCCCTCAGGGTGGGGCTTCTGATCGGGCTCCCCGCATCGGTGGGTCTCGGGGTTCTGGCGGGACCGATTATGAGCCTGCTCTTTCCCAACGAGCCCGAAAGTATCGGACTGATCCTCCTCACTCTGGCACCGGCAGTGATTTTTCTCTCTCAAATCCAGGTGCTGACCGGAGTGCTGCAGGGTCTGGGAAGACCGGATATTCCGGTTCGAAACCTGATGGTTGGGGCACTGGTGAAGTTCGGCGTAACCTATGTTCTGACGGGGATTGAAGTTCTCAATGTCCGGGGAGCGGCCATCGGAACGGTCCTCGCCTATNNCATNGCCTTTTNNCTNAANTTCCGGGCGGTGAAACGCTATACAAGAGGAAAAATCAGTTTCCGGGAGATCGCAGCGCGACCGGTCATCTCCGCTCTGGGGATGGGAATCATCGTCCTGATCTCCTATCAGATTCTCGGCTTCATCATCGGAGGGCGACTCTCCACCGTGGTTGCAATTCTCATTGGCGGAGTCTCCTATGGAGTGCTGCTGATGCTGACACAGGCGTTAAAAAAGAGGATTTTGAACTGATCCCCAAAGGTGAGAAGCTCCATCGACTGATGAAACGGCTGCACCTTATGAGATAGCTTGAACGAGAGAAAATGGAAAATACAGGAAGAAATCCGGGTTTTTTTACCAAAAATCGATGAAATCCGCAGAAACAGGAGGTTTTTTCATGGGAAACGTTGACAGTCACCGGGATAAATACTATAATGTGAGTAATTTACAAGCTCTCTTCAGGGTTTTGCGCAGTGAGAAGGGGTGTCCCTGGGATCGTGCCCAGACCCATGAGAGTTTAAAATCCAATCTGATCGAAGAGGCCTATGAGGTTTTGGAGGCCCTGGAGGCAGAGGACGATGCTCTTTTAAAGGAGGAGCTGGGAGACCTGCTCTTACAGATTCTGTTTCACAGCACCATCGCCGAGGAGGAAGGCCGTTTTACCCTGGGGGATGTGATGCAGGGTCTCGGAGAAAAAATCGTCTACCGCCACCCCCATGTGTTCGAGGATACAGTGGCCAAGAGCGAAGGGGAAGCGGAAGCATCCTGGGAAGGTCGGAAGAACAGGGAAAAGAACAATGAAACCGCCACCGAATCCATGAAGCGGATTCCCAAACACCTGCCGGCACTGATGCGGGCCGACAAGATTCAGCGGAAAGCCCGACGGGTCGGCTTCGACTGGGACGATCATCCGGATGTGGTCAAAAAGATTCATGAGGAGCTTGGCGAGCTTCTGGAAGCAAAGGAAGAGGGAAATCCGGAAAAAATCCGGGAAGAAGGGGGAGATCTCCTGTTTTCCGTTGTAAATCTCCTTCGCTTTTTCGATGTGGAGCCGGAAGAGGCTTTGAATTTCACTTCAAACAAGTTCATCAGACGCTTTGAAGAGGTTGAACGGTCAGTGTTAAATGAGGGTACTTCTATGGAGACCATGGGACTTTCTGAGCTCGATCGACTGTGGGATCGGGCAAAAAACAAAAAAAATGAAATTTTTTAAAGAAAATCTCATAAAAAGAAGGAATTCCACGATTTTCATAGAATACATATAAGAAAGGATTTACAATATCATTATAATTTATTTAAAGGAGGCAATTTGAATGAACAAAGCTGAACTGGTAGCAAAAATGGCAGAAAAAAGTGATCTTACAAAGAAGGACGCAGAAATCGCTTTAAATGCTTTCATGGACACCGTTGAGGAAAGTCTTGTAGGCGGGGACAAAGTGCAATTAGTAGGATTTGGTACCTTTGATGTAAGAGAAAGAAAACCGCGACAAGGGAGAAACCCACGAAATCCTGAGCAAGTCATCGAAATTCCTGCTTCAAAGGCTCCGGTTTTCAAAGCCGGCAAAACCTTAAAGGAAAAGGTAAACAAGTAAACTGCTTACGCAAAAAGGAAATCAGGTCCTCCACAGGGGCCTGATTTTTTGCAATCATTCCCATAATTCCTTTGAAAAGAGGTGGACCATTGAAGAAGAATATTCCGGTAAATGTGATTGTCATTCTGCTGATCTCCATCGGGATCGCTCTGTTTGCCATCGCCAATGCGGAATCCATTCCCATCAATCTTATTTTTACGGAGCTTGAGATTTCCGCCGCCATCGTCATCTTGGTCTCTGTGACCGTGGGTGCGTTAATCGCCTTTGCCATCGACAGTTTTGCCAAGCACGGCTTGAAAAAGCAGGTGAAGGAACGGAACAAGAAGATCGATAAGCTGGAGCAGGAAATCAATGAGAAAAATGAAAAGATCAAATGGCTTGAGTCGGAGCTTGACGAGATCCGGGAAAAAACCTTTGTAACCCCCAGTGAGGGAAGATTTGAGGGGACATTGACAGAGGAACCCGGGGAAGAATCTGATAAGAAACCCGACCAGGAGAAATAGAAAGAAGGAGTACCATGAGACGAAGACTGAGTTCAATTCTGCTGCTGCTGATTCTGATCATCGGCGTTGGAACCGGAGTATTGATGAAGGACCGGATTCCCTGGGAGGAGTTTACCCTTTGGCTGGATGATCTGAGGGCGGAAATCACCGGGGAGAATGATGAGCAGAACGGGGACGAGGACCCTGAGAGAAACGGAAATGATGAAGAAAATGACCGGACACCCAATGATGAACCTCCGGGAGGCCTCTATACCGACGCTGAGGAAGAAACCATCGAAAACCCTTCACCGATACAGGGGGAACCCACATTAAAGGATCCTCCGGGGAATGTGGACTGGGTGGAGGTGGATGACAGCTTTCCTTCCTCCGCAGATGTTCTGAACACCGATACACTGACCTCCGATGCCGTGATTTCTTATTTCGAAGAAAAGTACAGGGAGTTCGGAGGCACCATTCTTATTACCGTTGAACTGGACCAGCGGACCTATGAAGAGGATGGGTATAAAAATCACGAACGCACGGCCTACTATCGCCTTACCAGGGAAGAGGACAATGCGGATATTGCCATGGAAACCTTTACTCAGGTCTATCTGCAGGTGGCCCTTAACCGGGTGGCGGATACCCTTGATGGAGAATATAACCGGATTGTCATCTCCAGCACCATTCGTCAAAGCATTGAGGAGGAAGTTCTGCAGCGAATCAATGAATCAAGAAGCGCAGAGGGTCTCGGAACCCTTCGGACTGCAGGGGATCTTACCCGACTTGCCCGGGTGAAATCCACCGATATGTCCAACATGGATTATTTTGCCCATGAATCTCCAACCTACGGAGATCCCTTTGAAATGGCCGGGTATTTCGATGTGGTACTCAGGGCGGAAAACATTCAGTGGGCAACGTTCGATCTCACAGCCGAGAGAATTCACCAGAACTTTATGGACTCTCCGGGACACAGAGACAACCGCATGCATGACCGTTTTACGGAAGTGGGAATCGGGATTGTAAAGACCGTAAACGGAATGTATGTCACAGAGCTGTTCAGGTAATCTTTAGAATAATTTCGGGGTTTGCTTAGGATCGAATCTATGCTATAATCAGTTTACATAACTGGAAAGATCACAGATGATTAAGCATTGAATTCGATCAAACTGACAACGTTGACCGGACTCGATAAAGGCAAACTACGGGAAACCTTAGGACGCAAAGCTACAGGGCCTTGAATGGCAGCCAGCTACCGAAGGTGTGGTTTTTTATTGGGCAGAAAGTTGAGTACAAGAATAGGTCATCGGAAGGATTGTCATCAAGGTGGAATTGTCCGTATAATGGGAAAGATCATGTATATACTTCAACCGTACAGGAAAGGACGGAATTCCATGAAAAAACAACTGACAATAATTCTAATCGTACTCCTTCTTTTAGGAGGCACAACCTTTGTGATTTTCGGAAGGGATGGAATAACTGCAGAGGATGAAGCTCTTCAGGCAAGGATGGAGGGCGGGGACCTTTTTGAGGATGAAGTGGAGGAGGCAGATCTTCAGGAGGAGGACTTCAGAAGCCGAAAGCTCACCGATGAGGAGAAAATCGCTCTGAGGATCCGGGTCAACGAAGAAAAGCACGATGCCATGGAAAAAACCTTCGGATGTCCTGTAAAGATCCTTAGTGAACTTATCGCTGAAAGAGAAGAGGAAAAGGATGAAGACTCCGATGAGGAAGCTTCCGCTCGGACCGCAACCGGGGAGGAACCGAAGCAGCAGCCTGCACCGAAGCAGGAGGAAAGCAAGCCGGCTCCAACACCTGAGGAACCGAAAAATGAGCCAAAGGAAGAAAAACCCGG
>SL_3KL_010_SEDDRAFT_10000188_pt1 | contig 45716 bp, 46 predicted proteins | sample SodLakKL_010_SED_2_FD_10381 | JGI IMG/M metagenome (IMG submission 10381) | reverse complement strand
GCGTCACGACACCGGCGCGTCACGGCTCAGGACGTCACGACCTGGGGCGTCACGATTCTCTGGGAGTAACCAGCACCAGCACGCCCACCACCGGGTGATCGAGATAGTGCAGTTCGCGGCTGCGCATGCGGCGCTGCTGGTGGACCGGGAACGACAGCAGCGGCTGCCCGTCCAGATCGCGTGCAATGTCGGCGCTCAGGGCGGTGCCAACAATGGCGGCGTCGTCGCCGTCCGCGTCCACGGGTGCGTCACCACCGCTCATCGCGCTCGCCGGCACCTCCTGCCATTCTACGGGCGCGGTGAAATACAGGTCGGTATGCGCGTGCAGGTAGCGTCGCACGAGGATACGGATCGAACCATCGAGCGGATAGACCGTCAGGCGCCGGGTACGCGGCAGGAAGGTGGGCGCGTCCAGCGGCTCGGCCATTGCCTCATCGTCATCGCCCCCGAACGCTGAGGTGCCGGTGCCGTTCACCCCGTTCGCGGCGTCGATATCCGGCGTCAGCCCCTGGAGCAGGATCTCGTCAATGTGCAGGGGCTGGCCGAAGGGGCCGGCGTCGCGGATCGGTACATCCACCTCGAACGGCTCTCCGGCGCGCACGCGCACGGCGACGGCTTCCTCGGGATCGAGGCCCGGTTGCTGCCAGGCGATATGCCGCAACACCCGATAGCGCGACGAGTCGTCGAGGCGCCGGCGCTTGTCCTTGAGCCGCAGTTCATCGTCATCGAGGCGGATGAAGTCCTCCGGCAGTTCGCGCAGGAAAGCAGTCCCGGCTTCGGCGTCGTCGCCATCGAGGGAGGTCACGCGGTCGAAGCGGGGCAGAACCACCTCCGGGCGCCAGCGTTCGCCCGGATCCGCCGGCACATCGACGTTCTCGAACACGATGATCTCGACGTCGTAGGTGGTGCGCGCATGCGCGGGCAGCGCCACTACGAGCAGGCAGAGCAGGGCAAGGGCGGTGCGGCAGCAGATTGTCGCAGGCATCGGCTCAGGTTCCGGCAGGCTGGCCGCCATCTATGCGGCGCAGCAACTGTTCAGTGAATTCCACGCGCTCGGTGGCCGTCTCCAGCGCCAGCGTGAAGCGCAGCGCATTGGCACCGTCGAAACGATACACCCGTGGCTCGGCCTGGACCACCGCCAGCAATTCGGCCATGTCCACGTTCGGTTCGGCGCGGAAGTCGATGCGCCCTCCGTCCGCGCCGATGTCGACCTTGCGGATGCCGAGGCGTTCGCAATCGAGGCGCAACCCGGCAATGCGGAACAGGTGCTGGCCCGGTTCGGGGAGCCGGCCGAAGCGGTCAATGACCTCGACCCGCAGCTCGTCGAGGTCATCGCGGCCGGGTGCGGTGGTGATGCGCTTGTACAGGATCAGGCGCTCGTGCACGTCGGGTACGTAGTCACTCGGCAGCAGGGCGGGCAGATGCAGTTCCACCTCGGCGACATCGTGCAGCGCGCGCTCGGGATCCGGTGCCTGGCCCTCGCGCAGCGCCTTGACCGCACGCTCGAGCAGATCGTTGTACAGGCTGAAGCCGATCTCCTGGATCTGGCCGCTCTGGTCATCACCGAGCAGTTCGCCCGCGCCGCGAATCTCGAGATCGTGCGAGGCGAGCGTGAAGCCGACCCCGAGGTCCTCCAGTGCGGCAATGGCGTCCAGGCGCTTTTCGGCGTCGGGCGTCATTTCACTGCGGCCCGGCGCCAGCAGGAAGGCATAGGCGCGGTGATGGGAGCGACCCACGCGTCCGCGCAACTGGTGCAGTTGAGCCATGCCCATGCGGTCGGCGCGATTGATGATGATGGTGTTCGCGGTGGGCACATCGATACCGGACTCGATGATGGTGGTGCACACCAGCACATTGAAGCGCTGGTGGTAGAAGTCGAGCATGACCGATTCGAGTTCCTGCTCGCGCATCTGGCCATGGGCGTGGCGAACGGTGGCACTGGGCACGATGTCCTCGACCAGGCGGGCCATGCGTTCGATCGAGCGTACTTCGTTGTGCACGAAGTAGACCTGCCCACCGCGTGCCAGTTCGCGCTCGATCGCCTCGCGGACCAGGACATTGTCCCATTCGCTGACCAGCGTCTTGATCGCGTGGCGGTGGGCCGGCGGCGTCGCGATGATGGAGAGGTCGCGCAGGCCGGACAGGCTCATGTTGAGCGTGCGCGGAATCGGCGTGGCCGTCAGCGTCAGCAGGTCCACTTCGGCGCGCAGCTTCTTCAGGCGCTCCTTGTCGCGCACACCGAAGCGGTGCTCCTCGTCCACGATGACCAGGCCGAGCTGGCGGAAGTCCACATCCTTCTGCAGCAGGCGGTGCGTGCCGATGACGATGTCGACCTGCCCCGCCTTGACGGCATCGAGCACGGCTTTCTGTTCCCGGGTCGAGCGCAGCCGTGATACACCCTCGATGCGCACGGGCCAGTCCGCGAAGCGGTCGCGGAAGTTCTGTTCATGCTGCTGCGCGAGCAGCGTCGTCGGCACCAGGATGGCCACCTGGCGGCCGGCATCGACGGCCGCGAAGGCCGCCCGCATCGCGACCTCGGTCTTGCCGAAGCCCACATCCCCGCAGACCACTCGATCCATGGGCCGGGGCGCGCGCAGATCGGTGACGACATCGTCAATGGCGCGCTGCTGATCGGGCGTTTCCTCGAACGGAAAGGCGGCCGCGAAGGCGGCGTAGTCCTCGCTGTCGACTTCGAAGGCATGCCCCTCGCGCGCGGCGCGGCGCGCCTGCACGTCGAGCAGTTCAGCGGCGACGTCGAAGGCCTTGCGCGCGGCACGGCGCTTGACCTTCTGCCACTGTTCCCCGCCGAGGCGATGCAGGGGCGCCTGCTCCGGGTCGGCGCCGGTGTAGCGGCTGATCAGGTGGAGCGCGGCCACCGGCACGTAGAGGCGGTCGTCGCCGGCGTACTCCAGGGTGAGGAACTCCTGCTCCACCGGCCCCAGATCGAGCGTTGTCAGGCCGGTATAGCGCCCGACGCCNTGATCGACGTGGACGACCGGCGCGCCGACGCTGAGATCGGCCAGACTGGCGACGACCGTGTCGGCATCCCGCGTCGGCGCCTCGCGCCGATTGCGCTGGCGGGCACGATCGCCCAGCAACTGTACCTCGGTGATCACCGCGACACCGGCCGCCGAACTCAGCAGTCCCGCTTCAATCGGCCCGACGGTGATGGCCAGCGGCGCATCCGTGGCGAGGAAGTCGGGCCAGTCGGCGACAGCAGTGGGGCGCAGGCCGTGCGGGGCCAGGCGTTCGACCAGGGCCTCGCGACGCCCCGGGGACTCAGTGACCAGCAATATGCGCCCGCTGAAAGTCGCGACAAAGGTTGCGAGTTCGGCGTAGGGATGCTCGGCGGATGCCTGCACCGGCAGAGCGGGCGGCGGCTCGACCGGGAGTTGCCAGCCGCCGCGCCTGTCGACGCCACCGGCGTCCGCCCCCGCCTCCGCCTCGACCGCCGTGGATAGATGGACACAGCCCGCCGTTTCGAGGCGTGCAGCCAGAAACTCCGGCGTGAGGTAGAGGCGATCGGGCTCCAGCAGTGGGCGTTCGGGGTCGTGGCGGCGCAGTTCGAAGCGTTCCTCGACCTGTGCCCGGAACTGGTGCGCGGCCTCGTCACTGCCTGCGAGCATGAAGTGGCGGGTTTCCGCCGGCAGATAGTCGAACAGCGTCGCCATCTCGCTGAAGAACAGCGGCAGGTAGTACTCCAGGCCGGCAGGGGCGAGGCCCTGGCTCACGTCCCGGTAGACCGGACTTTCCCGGGCGCTGTCGAAGGCCTCGCGGAAGGCGCGGCGAAACTGCTCGATGCCGGGCTCGGTCAGCGGGAATTCACGCGCGGGCAGCATGTGCACCGCATCCACGCGCTCCGCGCTCAACTGCGTTTCGGGATCGAATGTACGCAGCGAGTCGATCTCATCATCCAGGAAGTCGACCCGCAGCGGCAGCGGCCGCCCCATCGGGAACAGATCGACCAGCGCCCCGCGCACGGCAAACTCACCGCGCTCGCGCACCTGGCTGACGTGGCGATATCCGCCGCGCTGCAGGCGCTGGCGAAACGTTTCGATGTCCAGCCGCTGGCCGACCTCCAGGTCGAGGACATGGCCCGCAAGGAAGGCGGCGGGCACGACCTTCTGCAGCAGGGTCGAGACCGGCGCGACCAGCACTCCCTGGCGCGCGCGTGGTAACCAGTCCAGCGTGCGCAGGCGCTCGGAAATAATGTCCGGATGGGGCGAGAACAGGTCGTAGGGCAGCGTCTCCCAGTCAGGGAACTGGAACACGGGGAGATCGCTGCCAGCGTAGAACGCGATCTCGCGCTCCATGCGCTGGGCCTCGTGCATGGACGGGGCCACGACCAGCGTCAGACTGCCATGGTTCGCGGCGGCTTCGGCCAGTGCCAGGCCGGCGCTGCTGCCCTGCACGCCGTACCAGTGGCGCGTGCCACGGGGCGGGCGGGCCAGAACACGGGCAGGCGGATTCGGGGCAACCTGGACGGCAGTGGACATGATGGCAGTAGGTCGTTGTGCTGGTTCGCGGGCTTCGCCGCACTTTGCCCCGATTGTCGCAGCCCCGGTTGTCGCACTGGGCGGCGGCGGGGGCGCCAAGGGCGCGCGATTATGCCACAGGCAGCGCCGGTCGGGGGCGGGCGTCGGTCGAATCGTGGTCGCAGGCGAGCGTGCGCAGGCTCTGCGGGTCGAGCAGCCCGATCGTCCGGATCAGGGCGTACCGCCGTGCCGGCGACCGCCCGGGATCACGGAGTGGAGCACGCGATCGTGCTCGAAATAGACGATGAATTCGTCGTACACCCAGCTGCTGATGGGCGGGTCGCCCACGGGCGGGATCCGGTTGGCCGGCTCGCCCAGATCGGCCCGCACGCGCTCCTTGGTGACGCCGCGCGCAGGCATGTCCGGATGGGTCAGCACGATCGTGGCCGGGTTGAGGTCGCCCGGCCGGATCTCCTGTTCCTCGTAGTCCGCGACCACCGCCGGCGCCAATACCCACATCAGGGCGAGACCCGCGACCGCGGTGGACAATCCGGTGGCCACCTTGCGGGGGCGCCATCGTGCAGTGGGGGAACGTTCGACCATGTTCGCGGGTCCGAGAAGTGCCGAGTCGGGCTGACGCGCAAATCGTAGCACCATCGGGGAAAGCGCCCAAGCCGACTCCTTGAAAAAGCAGTACAGACATTCGCCCCCACCCTGTGATTCAATTGCGCGCCATGTTCCGACCGCTCCCATTCTGCATCGGCCTGCGCTACACCGCCGCCCGGCGCCGGAACCACTTCATCTCCTTCATTTCGCTGATTTCGATGCTGGGCATCTTCATCGGCGTGACGGCCCTGATCACGGTGCTGTCGGTGATGAATGGTTTCGAGCGCGAGCTGCGCGAGCGCATCCTCGGCGTCGCCGCGCATGCGACCCTGGAAGGCTTCAGCGAGCCACTGTCCGACTGGGAACGGCTGGCCGGGATGGCCATGGATCACCCGCAGGTGCTGGGGGCGGCTCCCTACACCGAGGGCCAGGTCATGCTGATCCGGCGTGACCAGGTCACCGGCGGGCTCATCCGGGGCGTCCTGCCAGAGCGCGAACCCGCGGTTTCGGATATCCATGAACACATGGTGCAGGGCGATTACGACAGCCTCGAGGCCGGCGAGTTCGGCATCCTGCTGGGCTCGGCACTGGCGCGCCATCTCAACGCACGCGTCGGTGACCGGGTCACGCTGGTCATGCCCGAGGCCAATGTCACGCCGGCCGGTGTGATGCCGCGGTTGCGCCGCTTCACGGTGACCGGCGTGTTCGAGGTGGGCATGCACGATTTCGATCGCGCCACCGCGTTCGTGCACATGGCCGATGGTCAGCGTCTGATGCGTCTCGAGGACAATGAGGTTTCCGGGGTGCGCCTGCGCCTCGAGGACATGTTCCGGGCGCGCTCGATTGCCGAGCAGCTGTCGGCGACCATCCCGGAGCGTATCTGGGTCAGCGACTGGACGCGCCAGCACGCCAATCTGTTCCGCGCGGTGCAGACCGAGAAGACGGTGATGTTCGTCATCCTTGCGCTCATCATCGCCGTGGCCGTGTTCAACATCGTCTCGACCCTCGTGATGATGGTGACCGACAAGCAGTCCGATATCGCCATCCTGCGCACGCTGGGGCTGTCGCCGCGGGGGGTTATGGCCATCTTCCTGGTGCAGGGCACGTTCATCGGCATCATCGGCACGATTCTCGGCATCGGCGGCGGCATCGCCCTGTCGCTCAATGTCGATACCATCATGAGCAGCCTGGAGAAGTGTCCTCGGCTTCGAAATGCTGCCCGCGGATATCTACTACCTGAGCGATCTGCCCTCGGAGCTGCGTACCGAGGACATCACCCGCATCGGCCTGCTGGCGTTCGCGCTGAGCGTGCTCGCGACCCTCTACCCGGCCTGGCGCGCCTCGCGCACCCAACCGGCGGAGGCCCTGCGCTATGACTGAAGGGGCGGTGCTCGAAACCGCGGGCCTGACCCGGCGGTTCCAGGAGGGCGAGCTCGATGTCGAGGTGCTGCGCGGCGTCGATCTCGCGGTGGCAGCGGGTGAGCGCATTGCCGTCGTGGGTGCCTCGGGCACCGGCAAGAGCACACTGCTGCATCTGCTGGGCGGACTGGACACGCCCACGACCGGATCGATCCGGGTAGGGGGAGAGGACATGGGCGCACTGCGCCCGGCGGCACGCGGGCGCCTGCGCAATCGTGCGCTCGGTTTCGTCTACCAGTTCCACCACCTGCTGCCCGAATTCACCGCGCTCGAGAATGTCGCCATGCCCTGCCTGATCGGTGGGGAACGGGTGGCCGCGGCCAACGCGCGTGCGGGGGAACTGCTCGAGCGGGTCGGCCTCGGCCATCGCCTGCGGCACAAGCCGGGTGAACTCTCCGGGGGCGAGCGTCAGCGCGCGGCCTTCGCCCGTGCCCTCGTGATGCGGCCGCGCTGCGTGCTTGCCGACGAGCCCACGGGCAATCTCGATGAGCGCACGGCGCACCGGCTCTGGGATCTCATTGATGAACTCAACCGCGAGTCGCGCACGAGTTTCGTGGTTGCGACCCATGATCGCGCGCTGGCCGCGCGCATGGATCGCGTACTGGTGCTGCGCGAGGGCCGCCTGATCGCCGCGGACGAAGTCGCGGAGTGAACGCCGGTCCCGCGGTCGCTGCGCCCGGTTTCAGCCGCCGGCATCGCGGTTGCGGTTGCCCCGGGCCTTGCGTCGCCGGCGACGTTCGAGCAGGTCGGTGACCACATGCCAGCGCCAGATCAGGCGCGTGAGCCCGTAACCCACCGACGCACTGACAATGGCCATGATGGAGCAGCCGAGTAGCAGTGGCTGCCAGATGCGCAGCATTTCATCGAAGAACCACGACCATTCCATGGCGAACTCGACCCGTATCGGGTCGCGGCCGAGAAGCAGGATGCCCAGGCGATAGGCGAACCAGTACATCGGCGCCCAGGTCAGGGGATTGGATACCCACACCGCAATGATGGCGATCGGCAGATTGACGCGCAGCAGTATCGACAGCAGCGCCGTCGGCACCATCTGGAACGGCATCGGGATCCAGGCCACGAACAGGCCGATGGCGATACCGCCGGAGATCGAGCGGCGGTTGAGATGCCAGACGTTCGGATCGAGAATGCGTCGGCCGATGACACGCCGCAGCGACCCGTCGTGATCGAGTTCACGCGAGTCGCGGGGCAGGTGGCGGCGGAAGAACTGTTTCGGCATGAATCATGAAACCGCGCTGCGGGACCGAGCGCGTCTGAGCGGAATTATCCACGAATCGCAGGGATGCGGAAACCGTGCTGCCTGTCTACGCGATTGCCTTTCTCACCGGTGCGGCGGCTCTCCAGCTCTGGCCGGAGTTGCCGGGTGCGGTTGTCACAGCGCTGGCGCTCGGGGTCAGCGTCATCGGCCTGTGGTGGCGGCCACTGCGCATTGTTTCGTTCCTGATTCTGGGTGGCGTGCTCGCCATTGCCACCGCCCATGCACGTCTGGCCGATCCGCTACCGCCTGCACTGATCAACACGGATCTGCAGGTCCGGGGGACAGTCGTGGGCCTGCCCGCGGAGGGCGAGGGGCACGTACGCTTTCGCTTGCGCGTCGACACCGCCACGCTCGACGACCGGCGCGTGGAAGTGCCCCGCCTGTTGCGCCTGTCCTGGTACGGCCCGGATGCGCAGGCCGTGGTGCCGGGCACCCGCCGCGAGTTCACTGTGCGGCTGCGCAATCCCCGTGGCTTCGCCAATCCGGGCGGGTTCGACTATCCGCGCTGGCTGTTCCAGGAAGGCATCGGTGCCACCGGGCACGTGCGCGCCAGCGCGGAACCCGAATACCCCGCACGGACTGCGCCGGACATCCACGCCGTGCGCGCCCTGCTGCGCGATGGCATGCCCGCGGCCGATCTCGCGCACGCGGGTACCCTGACCGCGCTGGCCATCGGCGATCGCGGGCGCATCGATGACTCGGCCTGGGACGTCCTGCTCGCCACCGGCACCAATCACCTTGTGGCCATTTCGGGGCTGCACGTCGGGCTGGCGGCCCTGGCCGGGTTCGGGCTCGGGCGCGTGGGCTGGCATCTGTTACCCGGAACGTGGCAGGTACGCCTGGCGCGCCCGGTGGTCGCGGCCCTGGTCGGTCTCGCGGTCGCGGGCGTCTACGCCGCACTCGCCGGTTTCGCCATTCCCACCCAGCGCGCCCTGATCATGCTGGCCGCGGGGCTGGGAACCACCATCTTCCGGCGTCGTGCGACCCCCTCGGAGGTGATTGCCGTGGCGCTGTTCGGCGTCATCGCGGTGGATCCGCTTGCTCCCATGGCCAGTGGATTCTGGCTGTCGTTCGCCGCCGTCGCCGCGATCCTCTGGGTAGTGTGTGGCCGGGTCGGCGGCCGTCGAGGCCCGCTGAATCTCGCCTACCTGCAGGTGGCCATCGCGATTGCCCTGACGCCCTTGCTGCTGCTCCTGTTCGCGCGCACATCGATCGTGGGGCCGCTGGCCAATCTGGTGGCCGTGCCCTGGGTCAGTTTCCTGGTGGTTCCACCGACTCTTGTCGGCACGATGCTGGCCCCGTGGATGCCGACCGTCGGGGGTGCGCTGCTCCAGCTCGCCGATACCGCCTTCACACCCCTGTGGTGGCTGCTGCAGAGACTGGCCGAGCTGCCCTGGAGCGAGCTGCACCAGTCCGCGCCGGGGCCGGTTGCGCTCGCCCTCGCCGGCATCGGTACGACTATCCTGCTCGCGCCGCGCGGCATCCCGGGCAAGCCGGCGGCCGTCGTCTGCCTGTTGCCGCTGGTGCTGGCGGCGCCGGCGAAACCGGAGTCGGAGGCACTGTGGCTGGATGTGCTTGATGCCGGTGACGGTGTGGCCAGCGTGATTCGCACGGCGACCCGCACGCATGTGCTGGACAGCGGGCCCGCGCTGTCACCGAGTCTCGATGGCGGCTCGGCCGTGGTGATTCCGTTTCTGCGCGCGGCCGGGACCGGCTTGCCGGATACCCTGGTGGTGACTCGTGATCATGCGCGCCACGATGGCGGCCGGCACTCGCTCGCGAGCACCATGCCGCCGACCCGAAGCGTGGGTCCACCCGCCATGGAGCCGCCCATGGAGGAGACCTGTCGCGCCGGGCAGAGCTGGTCACAGGATGGGGTGCGCTTCGAGGTCCTGCATCCCCGCCGCGGGGATGGCGCGCGGCTCGCGGATGCCGATCTCGCCTGCGTGCTGCGCATCGAGGCGGCGGGCGGCAGCATTCTCTACGCGCCCGGCCTGGGTCATCGTGCACAATGGTTCCTGCTGACCCGCGACGTCGAGCTCGCGGCCGACGTGTTCGTGGCAGGGCAGCAGGCGCCGTGGGTGGATGAGTTCCTCGCGGCGGTGGATCCGGACTGGGTGATCCATACCGGCAGTGCTCCGGCGGCCGATGCCGGCTGGCCACCCCGCGGCACACCCCTGGCAGCGGCAGGCCATGCGCGCACGGATTGCGGCGGTGCAATACGGATCGAGATCGACGCCCACAGCGGCGTCGCGCCACCCGCTGCCTGGCGGGAACAGCGGCCCCGCTTCTGGCAGGGCAGGTGCGTCGAAGGGGCAAAATCCGGTACCATGCGCGCCGTTGTCGGGCCCGGAGCGCGGTGACCGACCCGTGTTCGTCCGCATCGCGTGCGCCGGTGCCGCGATCACCCCTACCGCCACGTCCCCGAGGAGGCAGAACTCACCGTGTTCGAACTGGTTCAAGCCGGTGGCTGGCTGATGGTACCGATCCTGGCCTGCTCGGTTCTCGCGCTCGCCATCGTCGCCGAACGCGCCTGGATGCTGCGCAACCGCAAGGTGGCGCCTGCCGGCCTCGTCGGCGCCATCTGGAAGCAGGCCCGCTCCGGCTCGATCAGCGAGGACAACATCCGCGCCCTGCGCAAGCACTCGCCACTCGGACGCATACTTGCCGTCGGTCTGCTCAATCGCGATCGCGACCGCCAGGTCATGAAGGAAGCGATCGAGGAAGCGGGCCGCGCCGTCACCCATGATCTGCACCGCTTCCTGAACGCGCTCGGGACAATTGCCGCGATCACGCCGCTGCTGGGCCTGCTGGGCACCGTGGTGGGCATGATCAGCGTGTTCACCACCATCACCACGCTGGGTGTGGGCGATCCGGCCGAACTCGCCGGCGGCATTTCGCAGGCCCTGATCACCACGGCCGCGGGTCTGTCCGTGGCGATTCCGAGCCTGATCTTCTATCGGTATTTTCGCGGCAAGGTTGATGAGCTGGTCGTGATCATGGAACAGGAGGCGATCAAGCTCGTCGAGGTGCTCCACGGCGATCGGAGCCTGCAGGTGCGCGGAGGCCAGCAGGAGTGAATTTCCAGACCTCTTCGCGCGAGGAACTGGAACTCAATATCACGCCACTGATCGATATCGTCTTCCTGCTGCTCATCTTCTTCATGGTATCGACGACGTTCCAGACGGAGTCGCAGCTGCGCGTGCAGTTGCCCGAGGCGACCGACCAGCCGGCAGCTGATCGCGGGGATCCCCTGGAGATCGTGGTCAGTGCCGAGGGCCAGTACGCGGTGGCCGGCAGGGATCTGGGTGACAACCAGCTGCAGACCCTGATCGCGGCGCTGCGCGACGCGGCCGGGGGCGATCTCGAACAGCCCCTGGTGGTCCGGGCCGATGCCCGCGCACCGCACCAGGCCGTGGTCCGTGCCATGGACGCATCCTCGCGCGTGGGCCTGCGCAACCTCTCCATCGCCACTTCGCGACCCGATGGATCGCAATCCCGGGAATCCGCCAGCGAATGAAACACAAGGGCCAGAAACTGAAGGCGGATCCGGGCACGGGCGCGCTCGACAGCACCTACGAAGGCAAGGGCGGCGAGACCTATCTGCGGCTGCTGCGGTATGTGCGCCCGCACTGGGTGCCCTTCGCGATCGCGATCGCCTCGATGGTGGTCTACGCCGCCACCCATTCGGCGTTCGCCGCGCTGATGAAATACCTGCTCGATGATGGTTTCGTCCAGCAGGAGGACTGGGTGATCCGGGTAATGCCGATCGCGATCATCGCGATCTTCTTCGCCCGCTCGATTGCTCACTTCGGATCGCACTATCTGATGCAGTGGGTCGGCTGGACGGTGGTCACCGACATCCGCAAGCAGATGTTCCGCAAGTACCTGGAGCTGCCAACGCAGGACTACGACCGGGTCAGCTCCGGTGAAATGATCTCCAAGCTTGCCGCGAACACGAAAAAGCTGGCCGCCGCGGCCACGCAGGCCATTACCATCGTCGTGCGCGATACGCTCACGATCGTCGGCCTGCTGGCCTGGATGGTCTACCTCAGCCCGATCCTCACGCTCACATTGCTGCTGGTGGTGCCGGTGCTGGCCGCCATCATCAACTCGATCACGAAGAAGTTCCGCCGGGTCAGCCGCAACATCCAGCAGCAGATGTACGACGTCACCCACGTGATCGAAGAGGCCGTGCAGGGCAACCGGGTGATCAAGATCTTCGGCGCCCAGGACTACGAGCAGAACCAGTTCGACCGCAGCGCCGAACGGGTGCGCGACATGAACCTCAAGATGGCGCGCACGAAGGCCTCGAGCGTGCCCATGGTGCAGTTCCTCGTGGCGCTGGTCATGGCTGGCATCGTGTTCCTCGCCGGCTTCGAGGGCATCGTCGAGACCGTCACGGTCGGTACGTTCGTATCTTTCGTGACCGCGCTCATGCTGATGTTCACGCCCATCAAGCAGCTGACGACGGTCAATGCCCAGATCCAGACCGGCATTGCCGCCGGCGAGAGCGTGTTCGCGATCCTTGACCGCGACTCCGAGCCCGACCGGGGCACACGCACGCTCGAGCGCGCCGAGGGCGATGTCCGCTTCGACCATGTCTCGTTTGCCTACAACGAGCGCAAGGGCGACGTGGTTGATGATGTCAGTTTCCACATCGCGCCCGGGGAGATCGTCGCCCTGGTCGGGCGCTCGGGCAGCGGCAAGACCACGCTGGCGAATCTGCTGGCGCGCTTCTACGAGCCACGCGAGGGGCGAATCCTCCTCGACGGCATCGACATTCGCGACCTGCGCCTGCGCAACCTGCGCGAACAGATCTCCTACGTGGGTCAGGACGTGACTCTGTTCAACGACTCCGTGGCCAACAACATCGCCTTCGGATATGCCGGGCATGCCACGCGCAAACAGATCGAGGACGCCGCGCGCGCGGCCCAGGCCATGGAATTCATCGAGGAGCTGCCGGAGGGCATGGACACGGCCATCGGTGACAATGGCGTGATGCTCTCGGGCGGCCAGCGCCAGCGCCTGGCCATTGCCCGGGCGCTGCTCAAGGATGCACCCGTGCTGATACTCGACGAGGCGACGTCGGCGCTGGATACCGAATCGGAGCGCTGGGTGCAGGCTGGCCTTGAACGCCTGCTCGAAAACCGCACGACCCTGGTCATCGCCCACCGCCTGTCCACGATCGAGAATGCCGACCGCATCGTGGTCATGCAGCGCGGGGGCGTGGCGGAGAGCGGGAGTCACGAGGAACTGCTGGCACGCGACGGCATCTACGCCGGCCTTCATCGCATGCAGTTTCGCGAAGCCGAAGAACCCGGCGCCTGACCATGTCCCGGCTGACGCACTTCGTCGTCGGCCAGTGGCACCAGCCCACCCTGGCCGGCCAGGTCATGCTGCGTCCACTATCCTGGGTGTTCGCGGTCCTGGCCGCCCTGCGGCGGCTGGGTTATCGGGTGGGGTGGCGCCGCACGGGGCGCCTGCCGGTCCCCGTCGTGGTCGTGGGCAACCTCAGTGTCGGCGGCAGCGGCAAGACGCCCCTGGTCGCGCACCTCGTCGCAGCACTCGGCGCGGCCGGGTTTGCGCCGGGTGTCGTCAGCCGCGGCTATGGCGGCCGGCAGGAAGCGCCGCGCAGGATCGCCGCCGACGCGGACCCCGCCGACTGTGGCGATGAACCGGTCTGGCTCGCGCAGACCACGGGCCGCCCGGTAGCGGTCGGGCGTGACCGCCTGCGCGCCGCGCAACTGCTCACGTCTGACTGCGACGTCATCGTCGCCGACGACGGTCTGCAGCACTATGCACTCGGCCGCGACATCGAGATCGCCGTCATCGATGGCGAGAGCGGACTCGGCAATGGCCGGCTGCTGCCCGCCGGCCCGTTGCGCGAACCGCGTTCGCGCCTGCTGCGGGTCGATCACGTGGCCGTGCGCGATGGTGAGTGGCCCGGCGCCAGCCGCTACCGCGTGGTCGCGGATCACGCATGCAATCTCGCTGATGGCCGGGAACGGGAACTCGCCGCCTGGGGTGGCGAAACGGTGCATGCGGTGGCTGGCATTGGCGTGCCGGGGCGCTTCTTCGCGCAGCTCGAAGACCGTGGCATCGAGGTACTGCGCCACGGCTTTGCCGACCATCACGCCTTCACGTCGACCGATCTCGACTTCGGCGACGGTCGGGCGATACTGATGACGGCCAAGGATGCGGTAAAGTGTCGGGCGTTCGCCGACAATCGCATGTGGGCCGTGCGCGCACGGGTGGAGGATCTCGACGACCTTGCCGGTGCCGTGATCCGACAATTGCAAACGATGGAGACGGGGCGTGGATCGACGACTGCTTGAAATCCTGGTCTGCCCACTGTGCAAGGGACCGCTGATCGAGCGCAGAAAGGAGAATGAACTGATCTGCCTCGCGGACCGGCTCGCCTTTCCGGTGCGCGATGAGATTCCGGTGATGCTGGAGGACGAGGCCCGCGCCCTCGACGCGGACGAGGTGGAAACGATCCGGCGCACCCAGTGAGCCACCCGATGGCATCATTCCGCATCGCCATTCCCGCGCGCTTCGGTGCCAGCCGACTGCCCGGCAAACCGCTGCTCGATATCGCCGGCCGACCGTTGATCGAGCACGTCTGGCGGCGCGCCCTGGCCAGCGGGGCCAGCGAGGTCGTGATCGCCACCGATGACGAACGCATTGCCGCGACAGCCGAGGGTTTCGGCGCCGAAGTCTGCATGACGCGCGCTGATCACGCCTCGGGTACGGACCGCCTGGCCGAGGTCGCGGATCTGCGTGAGTGGCCGGATGATGCCATCGTGGTCAATCTGCAGGGCGACGAGCCACTGACGCCTCCGGCGCTGCTCGATCAGGTGGCCGCCCGTCTCGCCGCGGCCACCGATGCCGCCATCGCGACCCTGGCGACATCCCTGGCGCCGCATGAACAGGTGGGTGATCCGAACCTGGTCAAGGTCGTCACCGATCATGCCGGCTACGCCCTCTACTTCAGTCGTGCGCCCATCCCCTTCGATCGCGTCCAGGGCACCGGTGCGGCCGGCGCCCGCCGCCACATCGGCATCTATGCCTACCGCCGTGCGTTCCTGCGCGACTACGCCAGGCTGTCGCCGGCTCCCATCGAGCAGTGCGAGTCGCTGGAACAGCTACGCGCGCTCTGGCATGGCTATCGGATCCAGGTGGCGGACGCTGTCGAGCTGCCCGCGGCCGGCGTTGACACACACGCCGATATCGAGCGCGTGCAGGCGGCGCTGGAGGCGGGCATCGATGGCCGCTGACTGGGAACTGATACGCCGTGAGGTCGCTTTCCAGGGCTATTTCCGAATCGACCGTTACCACCTGCGCCACCGCCGCTTTGACGGCTCCTGGACACCCGTGCTGCAACGGGAGTTGTTCGAGCGCGGCCACGCCGTGGCCGTGCTGCCCTACGATCCGGTGCTGGACCGCGTGCTGCTCGTGGAGCAGTTCCGGGTGGGGGCCCTGGAGGCGCCCGGTGGGCCGTGGCTGCTTGAACTCGTGGCCGGCATCATCGAGCCCGATGAGCCCGTCGATGCCGTCGCCCGCCGGGAAGCGGACGAGGAGGCGGGGATCGTCATCACTGACCTTGAGCGCATTTGCGAATATCTGGTCAGCCCCGGGGGCACCAGCGAGCGCACGACCCTGTTCGTGGGCCGTGCGGACCTGAGTGAGGCCGGCGGCATCCATGGTTGCGCCGACGAGAACGAGGACATCCGCGTGCACACGTTCGCGGCCGGCGAGGCGATCGAGCTGGCCGATCGCGAGCGCGCCAACAATGCCGCGGCCATGATCGCGTTGAACTGGTTTGCCCGTCACCACGCCTGGCTGCATGACCGGTGGTTCGACTAGCCGATTGCAGAAACTGCGATTGCAGTTGTGGCTCAGGGCCGCACCGCCCGGCCTGCTCTCATATACCCAGACGGCGGAATTCGCGCTCGGGCACGCTGCGTTCCCAGATGTCGTCGAACCAGTCGCGATACTGGACGGCATCCGCGCCCGCCGCGAAATCGACCGTGCCTTCGAAGCGGTCCCCGTAGGGCCGATAGTGCAGGCCGTGATCGTCGGCGACGATGAAGGCACACGCCTCGTTCGCCCATTCGGCCGCCACCCGGCGCGCCTCGATATGGCTCGGCAGGCCCTGAATCAGCCGAATCAGGGGGTGATGGCGGCGCACCGCCGGGCCGGCATCCTGCACCAGGATGCGGATGAAGGTGTGGCGGCTGCGCCGCGCCATGGCGCTTGCGGCCTCGACGAAGTCATCCGTGCCGAGCAGACGCGCGTCGAGATCGCGGCTCATGATGCGCAGGCTGCGCCGCGCCTGGCGGGCGAGGGCGAGGGCCGCGTCCCGGCTGCTGGCCAGATCCTCCAGTGCATGCGAGCCCCGGGTCTCCCCGAGGCGAAAGTCGTCGGCATTGCCAGTGAACGGCGTCGCAGCGGGCATGGCAGCCTCCGGTCCGTCAGGCGTCGCGCGCGAGTACCGCAGCCAGGCCAAGATAGGTCGCCGGTGTCAGTTCGCGCAAGCGTGCACGCTCCGACTCGGGTATGTCGATGTGATCGATGAGTTCGGCAAACGTGGCCCGGTCCACGGGGTGGCCGCGGGTGAGCGACTTGAGGGTTGCGTAGGGATCCTCGATGCCGTAGCGCCGCATGACGGTCTGGATCGGTTCCGCAAGTACGGCCCAGTTGGCGGCCAGATCGGCGTCCATGCGTTCGCCATCTGCCTCGATGCGATCGAGGCCGCGCAGCAGGGAGTGCCAGGCGATCAGCGTGTGGGCGAAGGCCGTGCCCATCGAGCGCAGGACGGTGGAATCGGTCAGATCCCGCTGCCAGCGGGAGATCGGCAGCTTTGCCGCCAGGTGCTCGAACAGGGCATCGGCCACGCCGAGATTGCCTTCGGCATTCTCGAAGTCGATCGGATTCACCTTGTGCGGCATCGTCGATGATCCGACCTCGCCGGCGACCGTTCGCTGGCGGAAGTAGCCGATGGCGATATAACCCCAGAAGTCGCGCGCAAGGTCGAGCAGCACCGTGTTCAGCCCAACCAGTGCATGGAACAGTTCGGCCAGGCCGTCATGGGGTTCGATCTGTGTGGTCAGCGGATTGAACTCGAGGCCGAGCCCGGTCACGAAGCGCTGCGCGAAGGCCGGCCAGTCCGCATCCGGCACCGCGAATGCGTGCGCATTGTAGTTGCCCGTCGCGCCATTGATCTTGCCCGGCAGGGATACGGCGGCCAGGCGCTCGCGCTGGCGCTGCAGGCGGGCGGCGACATTGGCGAATTCCTTGCCCAGTGTCGTCGGCGTTGCCGCCTGTCCGTGCGTGCGCGCGAGCATCGGACGCTCGGCGTGTTCGTGCGCGAAGGCGTGCAGGCGCTCGAGAACGGCGTCGCAGGTCGGCAGCAGAACCTCGCGGCGCGCCGCGGCCACGTTCAGTGACCAGGCGAGATTGTTGATGTCCTCGGAAGTGCAGGCAAAATGGATGAACTCGCGCAGGGCGGCCAGTTCCGGGTTGTCCGCCACCGCCTCGCGCAGGTAGTACTCGACCGCCTTCACGTCATGGTTGGTCGTGGCCTCGATGGCCTTGATGCGTGCGGCTTCGGCTTCATCGAAGTCGGCGACGATGGCATCGAGACGTGCCGAAGCCTGCGCCGAGAGGCCCGGCAGCTCGGGGATCATGCCCTCGGCGGCGAGCGCCTGCAGCCAGCGCACCTCGACCACGACGCGCTGGCGGATCAGGCCGTACTCGCTGAACAGCGGGCGCAGTGCCGCGACCCGCGCGCCGTAGCGCCCGTCCACCGGGGTGATCGCGGTCAGGGCTGAGAGTTCCATCATCTGCCTCCGGCAGGCTGCGCGAAGGGCGCGGAGTATAGCAGGGCCGTGCGCCTGTGCGCAGGCGCGCGGTTGTATCCGTGGCGCACTGCCGCCATCATGGAGGACTGTCCTGACGGCAGGATCGGGAGAGACGCGCAACGAACCCAACAGGCACACACCATCAGGCGCACGCCATGCAGGGCGCAGATACAGGATCGAGGGAGACAGCGAAGCGATGAGCGACCGTGAGTACCGCACCGAACACGACAGCATGGGTGAACTGCAGGTTCCGGCCGATGCGCTCTATGGGGCACAGACCCAGCGTGCAGTGAACAACTTCCCGATCAGCGGGCAGCCCCTGCCATTTGCGGTGATTCGCGCCGTGGCCCTCATCAAGCGTGCCTGCGCCCAGGTAAACACGGAATTCGATCTTCTCGACCCGGATGTGGCCGCGGGCATCCGCGAGGCGGCCGATCGCGTGGCGGCGGGCGAGTTGACCCGCCATTTCCCGGTCGATGTCTACCAGACCGGCTCCGGCACCAGCACCAACATGAACGCCAACGAGGTGATCGCCCACGTCGCCGCCGAGATCGCCGGCAAGCCGGTGCATCCGAACGATCACGTCAACATGGGCCAGAGCTCGAACGACGTGTTTCCCACGGCGATCCATGTGGCCGGCTGCCTCGAGATTCACGAACAGTTGCTCCCCGCGCTCGAACACCTGGCGGCGACCCTGGAGACCCGGGCCCGCGAACTCGAAGGTGCGGTGAAGACCGGGCGGACTCACCTGATGGACGCGATGCCCGTGACCCTGGGCCAGGAACTCGGTGGCTGGGCGGCGCAGATCCGGCTCGGCATCGAACGCATCCAGGCGAGCCTGCCGCGTCTGCAGGCCCTGACCCAGGGTGGTACCGCCGTCGGCACCGGCATCAATACGCCCCAGGGCTTCGGTCCGCGGGTTGCCAGCGAATTGCGCTCCATCACGAGTGTGCCGTTCACGAGCAAGAACAACTTCTTCGAGGGGCANAGCACCCAGGACGCCGCCGTCGAAATGAGTGGCCAGCTCAATGTGATCGCCACCAGTCTCATGAAGATCAGCAACGACCTGCGCTGGATGAACTCCGGGCCGCTCGCCGGGCTGGGCGAGATCGCCCTGATGCCCCTGCAGCCGGGCAGCAGCATCATGCCGGGCAAGGTCAATCCGGTGATTCCCGAGGCGGTTGCCATGGTCTGCGCCCGCGTTACCGGCAATCACACCACGATCACGGTCGCGGGGCAGTCCGGCAATTTCCAGCTCAACGTGATGCTGCCGGTCGTCGCCGCCAGTCTGATCGAGAGCATCCAACTGCTCGCCAACGGCGCGCGCGTCCTTGCCGACAGCGCAGTCAGCGGATTTACCGTCAATGATCCCGCGTTGCGCTCGGCGCTTGATCGCAACCCCATCCTGGTGACGGCCCTGAACGCCGTGATCGGCTACGAGCAGGGGGCGAAGATCGCCAAGACCGCCTACGCCGAGGGTCGTGCCCTGATCGAGGTGGCACGCGAAATGACCGATCTGTCGGAGGAGCAGTTGCGTGAACTGCTCGATCCGGCACGCCTGACGGCTGGCGGCATCGTACGCTGAGTCTGGCTGCCGGCTCCGCCGCGCGCGGAGTCAATGCCCGACAGGATGTCCGGCCAGTGCAGACCCGCGCGAGCCGCGTTCATGCTCACGCGAGGTGATTGCCATGTCTCGTGGAGACACGATTCACCAATTCTGGTTTGGAGCGCTGGACAGTCGTGGTCGCGCGCCGGACGAGCGTGCCGAACTCTGGTTCCGCACGGATCCCGAGTTCGATCGACGCATCCGCGGGCACTTCGAATCCGACCTGCGCACCGCCGCCGCCGGCCGCAGGATCCGCTGGGAGCGTGAACCGCGCAGTGCCCTGGCGCTGGTGCTGCTGTTCGATCAGTTTCCGCGCTTCATGTATCGGGGTACGCCGCGGGCGTTCATGTTCGACCATCGTGCGCGGCGCTCGATGTACCAGGCGGTGGGCCTCGGGCTCGAGAAACAGCTCTGGCCCATCGAGCAGGCGTTCCTCTTCATGCCGCTACAGCATGCCGAGGACGCGGCGCTGCAGGATGAGTCCGTCGAACGCTACAGGGCGCTGGTCGAGCAGGCTGACCCGGATCAGCGCGACCCGTTGCGCACCTTTCTGCGCGACGCCGAGGATCACCGTGAAGTGATCCGCACCTTCGGCCGCTTCCCGCATCGGAACGCTGCACTCGAACGCGAGACCACCGCGGCGGAGCAGGCCTTTCTGGAGCGCGGCGGCAGCCCCCGCGGTCAGTGAGCCCTGCGTTCGTCCCGAGCCCGCACCGAGCCCGCCCGGGACCAGGTACTCCCCCTATCGACCGGCGAGCGGCTCGCGCGAGGCGAAGACCGTGATCTCCTCTCGATCGTGATAAAGCTGGCGTGCCGACAACCGGCCCTGGCGCGGCAGGCTCGAGCGGATGGTTGCAAGGTGTTCCTGCACGGATTGCCATCTGCGCTTCATCGGCAGTTTCAGATTCACGATCGCGTGCCGGCAGTGGCCGTGGACCAACCAGTCGCGCGTCAGGGCCGCGACCCGTTGCGGCCGCTCGACCATGTCGCAGACCAGCCAGTCCACCGCCCGCGACGGGCGGAAGCCGAAACCGTCGGCGCGCCAGTGGCGCAGACGTGGATGCACCGTCACGACATCTGCCAGCCCTGCATTGTCCACGGCTTCCACTGTCAGTCCGCGCTCGAGCAGCAACCAGCTCCAGCCGCCCGGAGCGGCGCCGAGATCGACCGCGCGACGACCGGGCCGCAGCCAGGCCGCGCGCTCGGCGGCGTCCAGGAACAGGCCCAGTGCCTCTTCAAGCTTCAGCACCGACCGGCTTGGAGCGGCCCGGGGCATCTTCAGACGGGGAATGCCGTTCACCCAGGGCGAGGCGTTGCCCGCAGTGGACAGGCCGACCATTGCCTCACTGCCCGAAAGCAGGAAGACATGCAGCGTGGGGCCCGCGGGTGCGCCGGTGGCGACACCGGCGTCGGCGAGTGCGCGCTGAACGGGATAGTGCAGGGCGCGGGCGAGACGAGCCAGCGGTCGCCCATCCGGAGAATCGGCATGCTCGATGCGCACCTCGCTGCAGACGGCCACATGGGCGGCAATCTCCCGGGCGAGTGGGGCGGCGCGGTCAGTGGTCGGCAGAGCCAAGGGTGGCCCCAGCAGCGTGCACCACTGCCGGGGGAATACCAGGCTGGTGAAGCGGATACCTGCCGCCACCCGCGCGAGTTCATCCGCCGTCGGCACGGTGAACTCCACGCTTGCGGAGCGAGTCCGGCACCAGCCATGGACGCCGTGTTCACCAGCACGCTCGACGATTTCCGCGGCGCAGTCTCCCTCCATGCCGGGGCGGCAGTAGAGCAGGGCGGTTGTACTGTGTGCGAGGACATGCATGATGGCGCGGGACCATAGCGCAAAACGCGCCGGGCTCCCATCCAACCGGGCGCGATCACACGCGGCGCCGTCGTGCAGACGTCGCGGTGATCGGCGGCGCCATGGTGCGTGGTGTGCGCGGGTATCGGAATCGAGTGCCTCTGGCCGGTATGCCAGCGCATGGGATGCACTCGTGGTTGGTCTGCGACCGTGCGCTCGCTACACTGGGACGGGTACACCATACGCCGCCTGTCCTTTCCCGGCTGCCAGCCGATCCACAGGCCCATCACGCTCGACCATCGCGAGGTGCCATCATGACCCGAGGATTCCGCCGTGCGACTGCCATCACGGCATTGGTGTGTGCCCCGCTACTCGTCGCGGGCTGCACGTTCGTAAGCCTCGATCCGGAAGCCGAAGACGTGCAGGTCCAGAGCGCGGAACGCGTCACCCAGTGCGATCGTGTCGGCCAGACGCGTGTAACGACTGCGCATCGTGTCGGCTTCATCCCGCGCGGCGCACCAGCGATCGAGAGCGATCTCGACCGCCTCGCACGCAACAGCGCGCTCGATCTGGGCGGTGACACGGTCGTACGCAAGACTGAAATCGAGGATGGCAAGGCCACCTATGACGTCTTCGACTGCGTGCGTTGATCGATGTCGACGTCCGGCCCGCGTACTTGAACGACTCGCTGCCACCGCCGCGTGCCCTGAGCATTGCCGGTTCCGATCCGTCGGGCGGGGCCGGCATACAGGCTGATCTCAAGGCGTTCTCCGCCCTCGGCGCCTACGGCATGGCCGCCATCACGGCGCTGACGGCGCAGAACACGCGTGGCGTGCTGGGTGTCGAGGCCGTATCCGCCGATTTTCTGGAACAGCAGATCGAGGCCGTATTCGCCGACATCACCGTCGACGCGGTCAAGATCGGCATGGTGGGCGGGCCCGAGTCGGTACGTCGGGTCGCCCGCTGCCTGGCGCGGCATCGGCCCCCTGTCGTGATCCTCGATCCGGTGATGGTGGCCAAGAGTGGTCACCGTCTTGTCACCGATGAGGCCGTGGCCGTGCTGCGCTCGGAGTTGCTGCCGCTCGCCACCGTGGTCACGCCCAATCTGCCCGAGGCCGCGGTGCTGCTGGATACGCCGGAACCCGCCGCAGAGGACGCCATGCCGGCATTCGCCCGCGGCCTGCTCGATCTCGGTTGCCCTCACGTGCTGCTCAAGGGTGGTCACCTCGAGGGCCCACGCAGCAGGGACCTGCTGCTCGGCGCCGAGGGTGAGGTCTGGCTCGATGCGGTGCGGGTGGATACTCGCAACACCCACGGCACTGGCTGCACGCTGTCCTCGGCGATTGCCGCGCTGGCGCCGGTGGCGCCGGATATCGCCACGGCGGTGCGCGGCGCGAAGGCCTACCTGAACCAGTGTCTGGCCAGTGCGGATACCCTGAGCGTCGGCCACGGTCATGGGCCCGTGCACCACTTCCATGCGGCCTGGGCATGCGCTCCCGCCCGGCATGCGCTGGAGGCGGCAGCGCCGGATGAGCGCGGCACCGGGGGGTGACCCGACCAGGATCCCCCGATTCCCGATTTATTCCCGATTTCCTGTGCCCGCGCCGCGAAGATCACTCGGGGCCTCGCGCGCGAGACAGTGGCCGGGCGGGATATTCGGCAACGCGCCGGAAACGCCGCTGCTGGCGATCGTGCGATCGTGTGTAGAGGGCGAGGCGATCCAGATTCAGCTCCACCGCGGGCGGGCGGTACGTCGCCAGCCATTGCTCGGCGCGCTGCCGGATCACGGCTCCGCCCTTGCGGGGTGGTCTTGCCAGTGTCACATGGGGCAGGGCAGACCGATCTTCCGCAGGGACTCCGGCCGCCAGGCGCAGCGTGTCGCGGTGGGCGTCGACATAGCGGGCGAGTCGGCCATCCGCATCATCGACCACCAACCCGTAGGCGGAGGGTCGTGTGGGCGCGCCCAGCGCCCGGGCGGTCACGATCCCGACCCGAAAATCCGGCGACGGCAACAGGGTAGCCGCGCACCACGCGGCCAGCGCCCTGGATGCATCGACGGGGCCGAGAAAGGCGACGGTCACGTGCAGATCGTCGGGGTGGAACCGCGCGAGGCCGGGCGGGAGATTGGTCAGACACTCGGGCGGGAATTGGTCCGCGGGAACGGGCAGGGCGATGAACCAGTTGGGCTTCATGGGCAGGCCTGATGCGCTCGTGTGGGTGTTGAGTGGGAGAGAATCAAACGAGTTCCACGGATCATGCAAAATGTAGAAAAACCTTGTAGGGTATTGATTGAAATATAATCCATACTGACATTGATACGCCTTCCTGAAGCCTGCGCAGAACCAACTGATGGCAAAGTGGGACGCCGCGGCCCTCGTGCCCGGCCCATGTTGTCACATGCCCACCAGCCTGTGCCGCGCAGTTATAATCAGGAAATTCCAGGGCAATCGTGAGGCGGTACGCCGCCGCAGGGAAATGACCATGCCCTCGCACGACCTGCTCCAGTCACCCGCGTCCCTGCTTGATGCCTGGCGCGAGGGTGACGGTTTGAGTGCGGAGTTGCAGCGTTACGAGGCCTGGTGGCGCGCCGAGGGCGAAGCCGCCTCGCGCGCCGTGGACCGCCAGGGCACTCCGCCGCTGCAGGCGCATGATCGCTGGGGCACACCCATCGATCGGGTCGAGTACATCCCGGAGTACCGGCGCCTGCTGACCCGGGGCTATGCCACGGGCATCGTGGCCCGCGCCGCCGATGAGCGCTCCCTGCTGCCCGGGTACCGCTTCGGCCACGTCACCGCGTTCTTCGATGCCGGCCTGTACTGTCCGTACACCGTCTCCCTGGGTACGTTGGTGCCACTGCTCAAGTACGCGACACAGGACGTGCGCGAGCGCTTTCTGCCCGTGCTCACGCGCCGGGATGAATCAGTGTGGCAGGGCGCCACATGGATGACCGAGGCGGGCGGCGGCTCGGACATTGGCCACCAGGTACAGACCCGCGCGCGGCGCATGGAGGGGGAGGTCTGGCAGCTCGATGGCGAGAAGTACTTCTGCAGCAATGTCGATGCCGAACTGGCGGTCGTGGCCGCGCGCCCCGAAGGCGCGGTGGACGGCGTGCGCGGCCTTGCACTCTTTCTCGTGCCGCGCTGGCGCGTGGATGGCAGCCTCAATTACCGGATTCGGCGACTCAAGGACAAGATTGCCACGCGCTCGGTACCGACCGGCGAGGTAACCCTGGCGGCGAGCGAGGGCTGGCTGCTCGGTGAGGCGGAGCAGGGCATTTACCTGATCATGGAAGTTCTGAACACCTCGCGCGTCGCCAACAGCATTGGCGCGGCCGCACTCATGCAGCGCGCCCTTGCCGAGTCACTCACCTTTGCCGATCAGCGCGAGGTCTTCGGCCGCAGGCTGCGCGAACAGCCCCTGTTCGCGCGTCAGTTCGAGGCGCGCGTGGAGGCCTTCCGCGCCTGTTTCGCACTGGCCTGGGAAGCCGCCGACCTGCTCGAGGGTGTATGGCAGGAAACGCCACCCTATTCACGCGAGTACGCACTGTTCCGCCTGGTCGCGCACCTGGCGAAATTCCATACCGCTGACCAGGCGGCCGATGCGGCGCGCTGGGCGATGGAAGTGCACGGGGGCGCGGGCGCGCTGCACGAGTACCCCGTGGAACGCCTCCTGCGCGAAGCCGTGATCCTGTCCATCTGGGAAGGGACGCCGCACCGGCAGATGCTCGATGGATTGGAAGTCATGGCGCGCACCGGCGCACACGAGGATCTGTTTTCCCGTCTCGGGCTGCCGGATGGCAGTGAAGCGCTGCGCGCCCGGATTGATGACCTGCTTGCGGCCGATGACGATACCCGTGCCGGTGGCATCGAGCCCCTGTTCCGCGATCTCGCCCGCTGGACGGCCGCAGCCCTGGCCGTGCGCCGGCTCCCGCCCGCTCAGTAGTTGTATTCGAAGGCGATGCGCGCGCCCTTCGGGTTGCCGCCGCGCGCCTGGAAGCGGATCGCGCCTCCGCGTCCGGTGAGAAAGTCGAGCTGCAGGAACGCGCTTGCGGGGTCATCGATATCGAAGCGGGTGGTGGACGAGGAATCGGCGCGGAAACGCTCATCCCCGCGTATCCACTGCTGCGCGGCGCCGAGGCGAACCGCCGCCGCCGGCCCCAGACGCAGGATGGCGGCCGCGCGGGCTTCGCTGGTGTGCCAGTCAAGGATGGTCTCGTCGCCGTTCTCGTCCGAGCGATCGGCGCGCGTATAGCGCCAGCCCACACCTGCGTTGAACCGCAATAATCCCTCCCGCGGCCAGATGCCATCGAAATCGAGGCCGAAATACCAGCCCGTGGGGTCCACGTCGGCGGTGGCGGGGCGGTCGCGCTGACGCACTCCGGTCGCGCCCAGGTTGACGGCGCCGCGCACACTGCGACCGATGTGTTCGTGGAAGGCGATCCCGACGCGGGTCAGCTCGAGGTCACCGCCGGCTGAGCCATCCCGGTACTCGACCGTGAGATCCTCGCGCGCCAGATGCAGATCAAAGGCGCCGACGGGGCCCGGTGCCAGGCGTGCGCCGGCACGGGGGTCGGCCGCGACCCACGCCGGCGCGAGAGCTACCAGGGCACCAAGCAGTAGGGCGCTGGAGCGTAGGCAAATACCAGATATGGGGCGCATGGGTGCAGAATAGGAGGCGCGTCGATATACTGCAACGCTGGATCGCGCCGGTGCGGGGCGGCGTCGATCGGCGCCGCCCGAGGCGGCGCGCGATCCCGCAAACTCATTCCCGGGAAGTCCATCGCCTCCATGCAGTGTCCGTTCTGCCAGCATGCCGACACCCGCGTGATCGATTCACGTCTGGCGCACGAGGGTGAACAGGTTCGCCGCCGCCGCGAGTGCGCCAGCTGTGGTGAGCGCTTCACGACCTACGAGGTCGCGACCGATCTGGCCATGCCGCGTATCGTCAAGCGTGACCGCTCGCGCGAGCTGTTCTCCGACGACAAGCTGCGCGATGGCGTCATGCGTGCCCTGGAGAAACGCCCGGTCGAAACCGAGGCCGTGGACGCAGCGGTGGAACGCATCAAGCGCAGGTTGCGCGGCAGCAGTGAACGCGAAGTCGATTCCCGCCAGCTCGGTGAGTGGGTGATGGGCGAACTTCGCGGTCTCGACGAAGTGGCCTATATCCGATTTGCTTCCGTCTATCGCGAGTTCTCCGACGTCGCCGCGTTTCGCGACGAGATCGAGCGCCTCGAACGCGAACCCGATCCCGCCATCCGGCGTCAGCAGCTGCCGCTGCTGGGCGATGACGGCTCGGACTGACCCTGATGACGAGCGGGATCGACGAACGCCTGATGGCACGGGCCCTGCGTCTGGCCGCGCGCGGCCTCTACACCACGGACCCGAACCCGCGAGTCGGCTGTGTAGTGGCGCGTGCGGGTGAAGTCCTCGGCGAGGGTTGGCACGCGGTGGCGGGCGAGGAGCACGCGGAGGCCATTGCCTTGCGCCGGGCGGGCGCGGCGGCCCGCGGAGCCACGGCCTACATCACGCTGGAACCGTGCTGCCACCACGGCCGCACGCCACCCTGCACCGATGCACTGATCGAAGCGGGTGTGGCGCGTGTGGTCTGCGCGCTGCGCGATCCGGACCCGCGCGTGGCCGGTCGCGGCTTTCGGCAGCTCGAGGCCGCGGGCATCCAGGTCGATCGCCTGGACGGCATGGCGCCGGAGGCGCGCGCGCTCAACATCGGCTTCATCAAGCGCATGACCACCGGCCGGCCCTGGGTGCGGGTCAAGCTGGCCACCAGCATGGATGGGCGCACGGCGCTGGCGTCGGGGGAGAGCCGCTGGATCACCGGCGAGGCCGCCCGCCGCGATGTCCATCGCTGGCGGGCGCGGGCATCGTGCCTGCTGACGGGCAGCGGCACGGTCATCGCCGACGATCCGCGTCTCGACATGCGCCTGACGGCTGCCGATCTCGGCCTCGATCGCGCGCCGCGCCAGCCCCGCCTGGCAATCGCCGATGGTCGCCTGCGCACGCCGGCCTCGGCACGCCTGTTCGCGCACCATGAGCGCCCGCTCATTCTGACCACGGATGCGGCCGGCGCCGACGCCAGCGCGCTGCTGACCAGCGGGGCCGAAGTGGTGGCGACGACGCCCGACGCGGCCGGCCACCCCGACCCGCGCGCCCTGCTCGGGGAGCTCGCCCGGCGCGCTTGCAACGAGGTCCATGTCGAAGCGGGCCCGGGGCTGTGCGGTGGCCTGCTGAACGCTGGCGTGGTCGATGAACTGCTGCTCTACATGGCGCCGCAGATCCTGGGCCATGACGCGCGCGGTGCCTTCGCCATCCCGGAGCTGCGCTCGATGGAGGAGCGCATCCACCTGCATGTGCAGGAGGTTCGCAACGTCGGTCCGGATCTGCGGATCCGTGCGCTGCCCATCATCGACCGCGATCACGAGAGGAGGTAGCCGTGTCGACTGTCGTTGCCGTGCGTCGTGACGGTATTGCCTGCATCGCCGCCGATTCGTTGACCACGTTCGGCGACCAGCGCCAGGCTCCGGGGTACGACCGTTACAGCGACAAGCTCCAGCGTGTCGGCAATGGTGCGATATCGATCGTGGGCAGCGCCGCGCATATGCTGGTGCTGGAAAGCGTCGTTCGCGGTCGCCGGGTGCGCATGGATCTGCGCGATCGCATGACCATCTTCGAATCCTTTCGCGCGCTGCATGCCGAGCTCAAGGAGCATTACTTTCTGAATCCGAAGGAGGACGATCAGGGCGACGATCCCTATGAATCGTCGCGCATCGATGCCCTGGTGGCGAATCCGCACGGTATCTTCGGCATCTACGCGCTGCGCGAGGTCTATGAATACAGTTCATTCTGGGCAATCGGCTCCGGTGCGGAGTATGCTCTCGGCGCGATGTTCGCGGGCTGGGAGGATCCGGACGCCAGTGCTGTGTCGATCGCGCGCCTGGGCGTGATGGCCGGTATCGAGTTCGATACGGGCAGCGGCGCGCCCGTCACCACCCTGGAATTCGGCCTCATCGGCCAGGCACAACGGGACTGACATGTTCACCGGACTGGTAGAAGCGAGCGGCCGCATCGCGCGGGTCGAACCCACCGGACGCGATCGGCGCCTGCGCATCGAACCCGATGCGGGGCTGATGAGCGATATCGCCGAGGGCGACAGCATCTCGGTCTCCGGCGCCTGCCTGACCGCGGTGGCCCCGGACGGCAGCGGGTTTCAGGTCGACGTTTCAGCGGAAACGCTCGACCACACGACCCTGGGCGCGATGCGCGCCGGCGATCGGGTCAATCTCGAACGCGCCGTGCTGCCGACCACGCGCCTGGGCGGCCATCTCGTCTCCGGTCATGTCGACGGCGTGGGTGAAGTGGTCGAGCGCACCGAGGATGGGCGTTCCTGGCGTTTCACATTTCGAACGCCTGTGGGCCTCGCCCGCTACGTCGCGCCGAAGGGATCGATCTGCATTGACGGCATCAGCCTGACCGTCAACGAAGTCGACGGTGACCGTTTCGGTGTGAACATCATTCCCCACACGATGGCCGTGACCACGCTCGGCTCGACCGGGGTGGGTGATCGCGTCAACCTCGAAGCGGATCTGATTGCCCGCTACCTCGACCGCCTGCTGCACGCCGAGACCGACGACGGCGTCACGGGCGGCGTATCACGCGAACTGCTGGCCCGCCACGGTTTTCTCGACCCGTCGTCCGGATAGTGCCGTCGCGGCACGCAGACTGGAGCACCATGGAACTCAACACCACCGAAGAGATCATCGCCGACATCCGCGCCGGGCGCATGGTCATCATCATGGACGACGAGGACCGTGAGAACGAGGGCGACCTGGTGATGGCGGCCGAAAAGGTCAGTGCCCAGGACATCAATTTCATGTCGATGCACGGGCGTGGCCTGATCTGCCTGACCCTGACCCGCGAGCACTGCCGGCAACTGCGCCTGCCGCTGATGGTGAATGATAACGAGTCCCCCCACCGGACGAACTTCACCGTCTCCATCGAGGCCGCCGAGGGCGTGACCACGGGGATCTCCGCGGCCGACCGGGCGCGTACGGTGCAGGCCGCCGTCGCCCCCGAGGCGCGGCCCGAGGATCTGGTGCAGCCCGGCCACATCTTTCCGCTGATGGCCAAGGCCGGCGGGGTGATTGCCCGCGCCGGGCACACCGAAGCGGGCTGTGATCTCGCCCGCCTTGCCGGCCTGACGCCGGCGGCGGTCATTGTCGAGATTCTCAACGACGACGGCACCATGGCTCGCCGGCCGGATCTCGAAGGCTTTGCCCGCCGCCACGGCATCAAGATCGGCACCATCGAGGATCTGATCCGCTACCGGCTGCAGCACGAGAAGACACTAGAGTGTGTCGCCGAAGCCGATCTGCCCACCGAGTACGGCAACTTCCGCCTCTACGCCTACGCCGATGACATCGACAACGGGCTGCACCTCGCCCTGGTCAAGGGCGCCATCGACCCCGAGCGCCCCACCAATGTGCGCGTGCACGTGGAGAACTTCCTCTGCGACACCCTGCGCGCGCGCTACGGCTCTGGCTGGCCCTTGCACGACGCCATGCAGCGCATCGCGGACATGGGCGAGGGCGTGCTGGTCATGCTGCGGCCGCCGGAAAACCCGCGTGCCCTGGTGCAGAGAATCTACGACTACCAGGTCGGCAGTGGCGCGCGCGGTGATGGCGACAGTCGGCCGACCGATGAAGCACCCGAGGATCTGCGCACCTATGGCACCGGCGCGCAGATCCTGGCCGATCTCGGGGTCGGCAAGATGCGGCTCATGAGTGCCCCGAAGATCTTTCACGGCATTGCCGGCTTCGGTCTCGAAGTGGTCGATTACATCAAGGAGTGAACCCGTACGGCGCCGACGTGGGCATCGAATTCGGGCGCGCCCGGGCGTACACTGCGCTCGCGCGGACCCGCACTGCTCCAAGCCTGCGGCCGGGTTTTCTCTCCAGATCGAGAAAAATACCTCAACTTATTGATTGAATGGAATAACTGGAGTTCTGATGGCTGAGCCCACAATCATCGAAGGTGACCTCCAGGCCGGAGAGGCCCGCATCGCCATTGCGGTGACGCGATTCAACGGCTTCATCACCGAATCACTGCTCAATGGCGCGCTCGATGTCCTGCGACGCTCGGGCATCGGCGAGGATCAGGTCACCATCGTCCGCGTGCCGGGCTGTTACGAAATGCCCCTGGTCGTGGACCGTCTCGCCTCCAGCGGCCGGCATGATGCGATCATCGCGCTGGGCTGCGTCATCCGCGGAGCGACGCCGCATTTCGATTACGTGGCGGGTGAGTGCAGCCGCGGGCTGGGGCAATCCGCCGTGCGCCACGGGCTGCCGGTTGCCTTCGGCGTCCTGACCACCGACACCATCGAACAGGCCATTGAGCGCGCCGGCACCAAGGCCGGCAACAAGGGCAGCGACGCCGCGCATACGGCGCTCGAGATGGTCAGCCTGCTGCGTAAACTCTGAGCGAGCGCGAAAACCATGTCCCACCGTGCGCATGCAGCTCGCCATCAGGCCCGGCGCCTGGTCGTCCAGGCCCTCTACCAGTGGCAGGTGGGTGGTGACGATCCGGGCGAGGTCATTGTCCAGTTCCTCGACGAACGCGACACCGGCAGCGCCGACCGGGAGTACTTTCGCGATGTGATGCGCGGCATCACCGGAGATGCCGAACGCGTCGACGGCGCGATTGCGCCTCTGCTCGAGCGTTCGCTGGCCATGGTGGATCCGGTCGAAAGGGCGGTCGTGCGTCTTGCCGCCTATGAACTGCTCGAGCGCCTCGAGATTCCCGCGCGCGTGGTGATCGACGAGGCCGTCGAACTCGCGCGCGAGTTCGGGTCGGAGCAGGGACATCGCTTCGTCAATGGCCTGATCGATCGCCTCGCGCACCGTGTGCGTATCCACGAATTCGGACCCGCCGCACGGTCGTCCTGACGTCTGCCCTCCATGACCGGCGAATTCGAACTGATCGATCGCGTGCTGCGTCCGCTGGCCAGACCTCATTCCTGCGTCCTGCATGGCATCGGTGATGACTGCGCCCTGGTCCAGGTTCCGGACGGCCAGGCGCTCGCGGTCACCACGGACACCCTGGTCGAGGCAGTCCATTTTCCGAGCGCAACCGCACCGGCGGATCTCGGTTGGAAGGCGCTGGCGTGCAGCCTGAGCGACCTCGCGGCCGCAGGTGCGGAGCCGGCCTGGGCCACCCTGAGCCTGGTGCTGCCAGAGGGTGACGAGGCCTGGCTGCAGGAGTTCGCTCGCGGTTTTGCCGCACTCGCCCGGCGCTACAGCATGGCGCTGATCGGCGGTGACACCGTACGGGGCCCCGTGACCATGGTCACCGTGCAGGCGGCCGGCCATGTACCCGCCGCAGCCTTCCTCAAACGCAGTGGCGCGAAGCCCGGTGACGGCGTGTACGTATCCGGCTGGCCGGGAGAGGCCGCAGCTGCCCTGGCACGGCTTGATGCTGGGGTGGACGCGGACCTGCGCGCACGCCTGGATCGACCGCAACCGCGTGTCGAACTCGGGCGGTTCCTGCGCGGCCGCGCCAGTGCCTGCATCGATGTCTCCGATGGTCTGGTGGCCGACCTCGGGCACGTCCTCGCGGCAAGTGGAGCAGGGGCGCGGATCGAGGCGGACAGCCTGCCGATCTCGCCACGCCTGCAGGCCCTCGGGGAATCCACCGCAACCATGCGCGACTGGATCCTGCGGGGTGGCGACGACTACGAACTGTGCTTCACCGTGCCGCCGGACCGCGAAGAGGCAGTCATGCATCCGCCGAAGGGCTGTCCACCGGTTGCCCGCATCGGCGTCATCGAGACGGAGCCCGGGCTGCGTATCGTCGACGCGACGGGTTGCCACCGGGCCGAGGAGTTTCCCGGCCATGATCACTTCCGGAGCTCCGCGCATGACTGAGGGCATCACGGAGGGCCGCAAGCCCACGCCCGGTGATCTGCGCAGCCCGGTGATGCTCCTCGCGCTGGGATTCGGTACGGGTCTGGCGCGCCGTGCCCCGGGTACCTGGGGCACCGTGGCGGGTCTCGGTGTCTATGCGCTGATCGCGCCATTCGGCATCGAAGCACTCGTACTCGCAGCGCTCGTGGCGAGCATTGTCGGCGTGCCGATCTGCGGCATCGCGGCGCGGCGCCTCGGCGTCCATGATCATCCGGCCATTGTCTGGGACGAGATTGCGGGCATCCTGATCGCGCTGCTGTTCGTGCCGGTCCACTGGGCGTGGATCCTGGCGGCATTCGTGGCGTTCCGCGGGTTCGACATCCTCAAGCCGTGGCCGATCAGCTGGCTCGATCGCCGGGTAGACGGTGGCCTGGGCATCATGATCGACGACATTCTTGCCGGTGTCGCCGCCGGTGTTCTGCTGCTCGCGGTGGGCAGCCTGCTGGCGCTGCTGTAACCGTTTCCTCCCGTGCCTGGCGGGAGTCCGGCCTTAGTCCTCGTCGAACAATGCCGCGCGCGCCTCATGCACGTCCGCCGGTCCCATCTGGCGACCCCGGCGCTGAGCTACCTCGTCGGCCCGGATCGATTCGAAGTCGGCGGGCAGCTGCTCGTCATTGCCCCAGGCGTGGAGCGAATGGTTGAGGACGTCGGCAATCTCACGGTCATCGAGGCGCGATACGGGCGCCATGAAACCGCGATAGGCCACGCCATCGATCTCGATGGGGCCACTGAGCCCGTACAGCAGCACATCGATGATGTACTCGCGACCGCCATCCCGCGCCACGAGGTCCGGCATGTGCCCTGCGAGCGGGGGGAACGAGCCGCGGCGGCCGGTGCCATCCACGCCGTGGCACGCGGCGCAGGAACGCGCATAACGCTGCTCGCCGGGCATGGCATCGGTACTCTCGGCCGTGGTCGTGGCGGTTTCTGCCTGCGCGGCCTGCTGGCGTTGCTGGAACAGGTACATGCTGTAGACGATGGCGCCGGCGAGAACGACTACCACCAGCAGCATGCCCAGTACCAGCCAGGCCTCGCGCCGCATTCGCAGTTTCAAGGTTCTCCACCTCCGCAGACGGGGCTGGCCGCTGCTTGCGGCAGCATGACCTCAGGGCAGGGGCACGCCGTGCGCGCGCAGCAGTGCGGCCAGGCGAATCAGCGGCAGCCCGATCAGGGCATTCGGGTCGTCACCGCGGATCGATTCGAACAGCGTCACGGCATAGCCTTCCGAGCGGATACTGCCCGCGCAGTCGTAGGGCGCCTCGGCTTCGAGATAGCGCTCGATTTCTTCATCGGTGAGTGGGCGGAAGCGGATCACGCAGACATCGCGCGCGGTCATCGCATGGCCGCTCGCGCTGTCGAGAACGCACAGCCCGGTATGGAAGGTCACCTCGCGCCCACTGCACAGGCGCAACTGGGCGCGGGCACGTTCATGGAGTTCCGGCTTGGTGAGGATCTGGCCATCGACTTCGGCCACCTGGTCCGATCCGATGATGCGGGCATCGGGCCACTCCGGGACGACGGCATGCGCCTTGTCCCACGCCAGGCGTTCGACCAGGGCGCCGGGAGTTTCGTCAGGGCCGGCGGTCTCGTCGCAGTCGGGCACGCAGACCTCGAAGGGCAGGCGCAAGCGTTCGAGCAGCTGCCGGCGATACGGAGAACCGGAAGCCAGTACAAGTGCGCGCTCGATCATGAAAGTCCGTCCGCGGGTAGGGGCGTGGCGCAGCATTCGCTGGCGCGCGCGAGCGTACCCCGCGTCGCACGTTGGCGCAACCCGCAGCCTTTGACAGCGGGCGCGCGCGGACGTAGCATCCGCCGGCTATGTCGGAACCATTGCCGGTCGAGATCGATCCGCTCACGCTTGCCGAGCGTGGCCGCGAACTGCGCGGGGCGATACCGGTCGACGCGTTCCACCGCCTTGCCGGCTGGCTGGCGGCGACCGAGGGGGAGCTCACCTTCGAGTTGCGCTTCGGGCGGGACGAGCAGGGGCGCTGGCACGTGCAGGGCCATCTCGCCGGCAGTGTGGCGCTGGAATGCCAGCGCTGCCTCGGCCAGTTCGCGCTGCCGCTGGATCGCGCGTTCGAGCTGGTCCTGGTCGAAAGCGAGGCGGAGGCGGAAACGCTACCTGAAGAGGTCGAGGCTGTCGTGGTCGGATCCCGGCGCTCGGTGCATACGGTGGACCTGCTCGAGGATGAGCTGATCCTCGCACTGCCGCTCGTGCCCCGCTGCGAGGCTGTGCGCCGCTGCGCGCCCGCGGTGGAGTTGCTGGATTCGGAGGAAGTGCTGGAGGACGACCCGACACCGCGGCAACAGCCCTTTGCCGGATTGGGCGACAGCATCAACAAGAAATCGAATAAACAATAGGTTACGATTCGTTCTTATCACGTTTTACCTGCGGAGGCACCACCATGGCAGTGCAGCAGCGACGCAAGACTCCATCCCGGCGCGGCATGCGGCGGGCACACGATGCGCTCGGCAAGCCGACCCTGTCGACCGAACCCACTACCGGCGAGATCCATCGCCGCCACCATGTTTCGCCCGAAGGCTTCTACCGCGGGCGCAAGGTGGTCGAGACGGTGGAAGACGACGAGGACGAGGACTGAGACTCCTGAATCCTTGCATGGCGCCGCATCCGCAGGCAGGTGACAGGCTGATTCACGATGTCGCAGCATGACCCGATCACCATCGCGATCGACGCGATGGGGGGCGATCATGGCGTGCCCGTCGTGGTGCCTGCAGCACTGGCGGCACTGGAGCGCCATCCTCACCTGCAGTTGATCCTGGTCGGTGACAAGGCGACCATCGAGGCAGCGCTCCCCACGCGCGACGCCGCTGTCTCCCGCCTGCAGATTCAGCATGCCTCGCAGACCGTGGGCATGGACGAGCCGCCGGCGCAGGCGTTGCGCCTGAAAAAGGACTCGTCCATGCGCGTCGCCATCGATCTGGTCCGCGAACAGCGGGCATCGGCCTGCATCAGCGCCGGTAATACCGGGGCGCTGATGGCCACCGCCCGCTACGTCCTCAAGACGCTGCCGGGTCTCGATCGACCGGCGATCTGCACCGCGATGCCGGCCCGCCAGGGCCACACGCACATGCTGGACCTGGGCGCCAACGTCGAGTGCACCGCCGAGCACCTGTCACAGTTCGCGGTCATGGGGTCGATTCTCGCCACGGCCGTCGACAACATCGAATGGCCGCGTGTGGGCCTGCTCAACGTCGGTGCCGAGCAGATCAAGGGCAACGATCAGGTCAAGGAGGCGGACCGCCTCCTGCGCCAGAGCGATCTCAACTACATCGGCTATGTCGAGGGCAACGAGATCTACGGTGACCGTGTCGACGTCATTGTCTGTGATGGTTTTGTCGGCAACGTGTCGCTCAAGACCAGTGAGGGGGTGGCTGAGCTCATCAGCTCCTACCTGCGCGAGGAGTTCCGGCGCAATCCGTGGAACCGCCTGGTCGGGCTGCTTGCGCTGCCGATCCTCGGCCGCATCAAGAAGCGCATCGATCCGCGCAGGTACAACGGCGCAAGCCTGCTCGGCCTGCAGTCGACCGTGATCAAGAGTCACGGCAGCGCGGATCGTGTATCGTTCGGCAATGCCATCGACATTGCGGTCGTCGCCGTCGACAAGGACGTACCGGCGCGCATTGATCGACATCTTGAACGATATCTGGCGGGGAGCGATTCACCGTGACATTCGCGCGCATCAGCGGAACGGGCAGTTATCTGCCCGAACGCACGCTCACGAACGCCGAAATCGAACGCATGGTCGATACCAGCGATGAGTGGATCCGCGAGCGCACGGGCATTCGCGAACGCCATATCGCCGCTGACGGCCAGACGACCTGCGATCTGGCCGAGAACGCCGCGCGAGCGGCGCTGGACGCTGCCGGTCGCGACCCCGCGGACATTGATCTGATCATCGTCGCCACCACGACGCCCGACCAGGTATTTCCGGCCACGGCCTGTCTGTTGCAGGCGCGTCTGGGCATCAGCGGATGTCCCGCGTTCGACATCCAGGCCGTATGCACCGGGTTTGTCTACGCCCTCGGTGTTGCCGACAAGTTCATTCGCACCGGGGCCGCGCGCTGTGCGCTGGTAATCGGTGGCGAGACGATGTCACGCATCATCGACTGGACCGATCGCGGGACCTGCGTCCTGTTTGGGGACGGTGCCGGTGCCGTTGTCCTGGAAGCGTCGATGGAGGCCGGCATCCACTCGACGCATCTGCATGCGGACGGTCGTCACGCCCATCTGCTGCACGTGCCGGAAGGCATTTCATCGGATCCCGCGGCGGTTGCCGCGGGCCGGACCTTCATCGAGATGAAGGGCAATGAGGTATTCCGCGTGGCAACCAATACGCTCGGGCGTATCGTGGACGAGACCCTGGCGGCGAATGGCCTGGAAAAGCGCGACATCGACTGGCTGGTACCTCATCAGGCCAACATTCGTATCATCACGGCGACCGCGAAGAAACTCCAGTTGCCGCTGGAACGCGTCATCATCACGGTCGAAACGCATGGCAACACATCCGCTGCGTCCATCCCCCTGGCGCTCGACACCGGTGTCCGCGATGGTCGCATCAAGCGCGGCGAGATGCTGCTGCTTGAAGCCTTCGGCGGGGGCTTTACGTGGGGCTCGGCGCTGCTGACGTACTGACTGCGTCACGGCGCGTGTCTGGACAGTGCCGGTACGGTCCGTGTGCAGACATCCCCCGGATGTGCAAGAGGAGGGTCACCCATGGCCAGGGTGCTGATTGCCGATGACCATGAACTGGTCCGGGCGGGAGTGCGTCGCCTGCTCGAGGACCTGCAGCATGAGGTGGTCGGCGAGGCGGCCACCGGCGAGGAGGCCGTCCAGCTTGCGGCCCGACATGCACCCGAGATCGCCTTCATCGATATTCACATGCCGGGCATGGGGGGGCTCGAGGCGACCCAGCGGATTCGTCGCCAACAGGAGCAATGCCGGGTGATCATTCTCACCGCGCATCTCGATGGCCCATTGCCGCGCACACTCCTCGAAGTCGGTGTCGACGGTTTCCTGGGCAAGGGCTCATCCATCGAGGAGATGGATCACGCCATCCGCCAGGTCCAGGGCGGCAAGCGCTACCTCAGCCAGGAAGTGGCCCAGAAGCTCGCGCTGGCCTCGGTCGAGGGCAATACCGGCTCGCCGTTCGACCGGCTGACCAGCCGTGAATTACAGGTGGCCCTTATGCTCCTGGACGGCGATACCAACCGGCACATTTCGCAGACGCTGAGCCTCAGTCCGAAGACGGTGACCACCTATCGGCAAAGGATTCTTACCAAGACGCAGTGCCGGACCATGGCCGATCTGCTGCGCCTCGCCATTCAGTACAACCTCATCTCGTCGGGTCATGAGTTGCCGGAGAATCTCCAGTGAAGGCCGCAAGTCGCGGTGAACCGGCGTCCACGTTCGATCCGGCCTGTCGTCTCTGCCCGCGGCTGGCTGCCCACCTCGACGGCGTACGCGTGGCATGTCCGGAGTACCATGCGGCGCCGGTGCCGGCCTTTGGCGATCCGCATGCACGCCTGCTGGTCGTGGGTCTCGCACCCGGCATGCATGGCGCCAACGCCACCGGGCGCCCATTCACCGGTGACCATGCCGGCATACTGCTGTACCGGACGCTTTACGAGACGGGCTTCGCCAACCAGCCCACCGCCACGGCGTGCGATGATGGTCTCGAGCTGCAGGATTGCCGGATCACCAATGCAGTCAAGTGCCTGCCTCCGGGGAACAAGCCGACCACGGCCGAGGTCCGAAACTGCAACCGTTTCCTCGCGGCCGAACTGGCCGCGGCGCCGCCACGCATCATCATTGCCCTCGGCCGGGTGGCCCATGAAGCCGTGTTGCGCGCCCATGGTCGACGACTGTCCGCAATGCCGTTCGGACACGGTGCCTGTCACGCGCTCGACGGGGATGTCGAACTCATGGACTCCTATCACTGCAGCCGGTACAACACGCAGACGGGACGCCTGACTGCCGACATGTTCCGCGCCGTGTTCGAGGTCGCCCGATCCCGGCTTGCCGGCACGGCCTGAACCCGGTCCGCAGGGCCTGCGTGCAGGTATTCCCGGATGCGCGACCCTCAGTGACCGTGGGCGGTGCCAGCCGGGAGATTCACGAACGCCGCGGTTCCGCTTTGCGGGCGTTCATCCACAGCAGACGATGTGCGCCTTGAACAACCCCGATCACAATCAGTCGGACCACAAGACCCCGGATCATGCTCCGCCGGATGAAGAGGCCACGGACGAGGCGTCGGCGGATTCCGCCACGCCCGGATTCGATGGCCGTGCATTCCTGGCCACGGTGTCGACCCGTCCGGGTGTTTACCGCATGCTCGACGCGGCCGGGCGTGTGCTCTACGTGGGCAAGGCCGGCAATCTGAAGAATCGCCTGGCAAGTTACTTCCGGGGCAGCGTGGACTCGGCGCGCACACGCGTGATGCTGTCGCGCGTGGCGGACGTGCAGGTCACCGTTACCCACACGGAGGCCGAGGCCCTGCTGCTTGAACACACCCTGATCAAGGAGCACCGCCCGCGCTACAACGTGCTCCTGCGCGACGACAAGAGCTACCCCTACATTCACCTGTCCACGCAGGATACCTATCCCCGGCTGGCATTCCATCGCGGCAGCACGCGCGGGCCCGGGCGCTTCTTCGGCCCCTATCCCTCGGCCGGCGCGGTGCGCAGCACGCTGTACCTGCTGCAGAAGGTGTTCCGCGTGCGCCAGTGCACGGACAGCTATTTCGCCAACCGGTCGCGACCCTGCCTGCAATACCAGATCGACCGTTGCACAGCGCCGTGTGTCGGGTACATCAGCGCGGAGGACTACGCTCGCGATGTCGAGCATGCGCGGCTGTTCCTGGAGGGCCGTGACGATCAGGTCATTCGCGCACTCGTCGAGCGGATGGATGCCGCCGCCAACGCCCAGGACTACGAGGCGGCGGCACGTTTCCGCGATCGCATCCAGGACCTGCAGCGTGTGCGTGAACGCCAGGCGGTCAGCGGCCTGAGCGGCGATGTCGATGTCATCGCCTGCCGCACCCGCGATGGTCAGAGTTGCGTGCAACTGTTCCTGATTCGTGACGGGCGCAATCTCGGCAACCGTGCGTTCTACCCGCGTACGCCCGAGAATGCCGGCGAGGCGGACGTGCTCTACGGTTTCCTGACCCAGTACTATCTCGAACACGAGCCGCCAGCCGAGCTGCTCGTGTCGCATGAGCTTCCCGACCGCGAAGTCCTCGAAGGCGTGCTCGGCGAGCGGGCAGGGCGCGGCGTGCGGATCCGTGCACGTGTACGCGGAGAGCGTCGTCGCTGGCTCGATCTCGCGCGTTCCAACGCGAGCGATGCGCTCGCCAGCCATCTCGCCTCGCGCGCCGGCATGGCCTCGCGCTTCGACTCGCTGACGGCGGTACTCGGCCTGGACCGCCCCCCGGCACACATCGAATGTTTCGACATCAGCCACACGCGTGGCGAGGCAACGGTAGCCTCCTGTGTGGTCTTCACCTCCGAGGGTGCCGCCCGCGAGCGCTATCGCCGCTTCAATATTCGCGACATCGCTCCGGGTGACGACTATGCTGCCATGCATCAGGCCATTCGGCGGCGCTACCAGCGGTTGCTGCAAGAGCAGCAGCCACTGCCGGACGTGATTCTGATCGATGGCGGCAAGGGGCAGTTGAGCCAGGCGCGCGCGGTCATGGACGAACTCGGCATCAGTGCGGGCGATACGCTCCTGGTGGGTATCGCCAAGGGGCCGGAACGCAAGGCCGGACTGGAGACGCTGTACATCGGCGATCCGCACAACGAAGTCCGCGTCGCCGCGGAAACGCCCGGTCTGCACCTGATCCAGCAAATCCGCGACGAGGCCCACCGGTTCGCCATCACGGGCCATCGCGGTGCGCGCGGCAAGGCGCGAACACGCTCCGTTCTGGAGGATATTCCCGGGTTGGGGCCCAAGCGCCGCAGCCAGTTACTGCGCCACTTCGGTGGCTTGCAGGGGGTGCGCAAGGCAGGCATCGAAGACCTGGCCCAGGTCCCGGGGATCAGCCCCAGGCTGGCCCGGATGATTTATGATACGACCCACGGCAACACGGGTGGAGAGAGTACATGACGATCACGCTGCCCACAGCGCTGACGCTGGGACGCATTGCCCTGGTCCCGGTGCTGGTTGTGCTCTTCTATCTGCCCTTTACCTGGGCCGGGCCGGCGGCTGCGATCATCTTCGCGGTGGGTGCGATCACCGATTGGCTGGACGGCTATCTCGCTCGCCGGCTGAATCAGCACTCGGCGTTCGGGGCATTTCTCGATCCGGTCGCGGACAAGATCATGGTGGCCATCGTGCTGATCATGCTCGTGCAGGACAACGCCACGATCTGGCTGGCACTGCCGGCCATGGTGATCATCAGCCGCGAAATCGTGATTTCCGCGCTGCGCGAATGGATGGCGGAAATCGGCAAGCGGGCCAATGTGGCCGTCAGCATGCTGGGCAAACTCAAGACCGTGGCCCAGATGGTCGCACTGATCCTGATGCTCTGGCACGTGCCCATTGCCGGTCTGCCCGTGTTCGAAATCGGTTTCGTCCTGCTCTACGTGGCCGCCGTGCTGACTATCTATTCCATGATCGCCTACCTGCGCGCGGCCTGGAGTGCCGGACTGAGCCCGGTCGATGAACTCGATGGATGAGCTGGCGTGCTCTCGCCAGCGCCCGGGTATCGGGCGCATCGTATCACCGCCCTTGACAGGCCGGGGCTGGTGAATAGAATGGCGCCTGTCGAGCGGGAATAGCTCAGTGGTAGAGCACAACCTTGCCAAGGTTGGGGTCGCGAGTTCGAATCTCGTTTCCCGCTCCAGTCATCCGGTACAACCTCGGTTCTCCCGGGGTTTTTTTGTTTACGGGGTTTTTTTGTTTGCAAGCCCGGTAACGTCGGGACGGCAGGCAAGCAGTCCGGCTAGGTGGCAGAGTGGTTATGCAGCGGCCTGCAAAGCCGTGTACGTCGGTTCGATTCCGGCCCTAGCCTCCATGCGATTCAAGCGCTGCGGGTCACCGACGCCCGGGTGGCGGAACAGGTAGACGCAGGGGACTTAAAATCCCCCGGCCGCAAGGCTGTGCCGGTTCGAGTCCGGCCCCGGGCACCAAGCAAAATCCTTCCATATCAGTATCTTGCTCCGTAATCCTAGAAGCCGCATCCAGTTACGGCCGGGGGGCGGCTGCCCCGATTCCACTTGCGATCGCAGCGCGAATCTCTTCCTCCGAGTGGCCACACACGTGCGCGAGGGCGGCCACCAATTCTTCATCCGGCGCTGGATACGGGGCACGCGCGCGTGAGCGGGTCTGCTCGGGATGGCGCACGATCAGCGCACTGCCGACCACCGCGAACATCGAAGCGTCCATGTGGGTGAACTCGAGGTCGGCCAGCCACAGGAGCGCCAGGACTTCGCCCAGGCGATGCAGCTTGGTCTGCTGCTGCATCCAGTTGCACGCCGACAGGGCGTCGCCGAGCGGGACCGTCTCGCAGCGGCATGTGACCAGGTAACCGCCGGCGCGCCGGAACCATCCACGAGGCTCGATCAATGCGGCCGGGCGTTCCGCCGGGATGCGCAGACGGCGAAAGAGCAGAGCGCGCGACCATGCTCGCCGCGCGCTGACACCATCGCGTGTTGGCGTGATGGCTTGTATCCGCAGCGGCGTGTCGACCCCCTCCACGCGCTGGGGGGCATCCGCGCAGGACGCGGTGGCTTCCAGTGCGGCGATGAGCTGGTCGACTGCCGGTGTCGAAATTCGGCGCTGATCGCGGATGACTCGCCAGGGTCCGCTGTAGCCGCTGGGAAAGTGCTTCCAGCCGGTGAGGCTGCGCCGTACGAACTGGTCGCCGACGCGCCGACGCTCGCGGTGAATGGCGCAAAGCAGCGTACTGAATTCGCGTTCGGCGGTGTTCCAGCCGCGCGCCTCGCAATAGTGCTGGTAGCCGCGGCGTATCGCGTCATGCCCGAAGTCCGCCTTGTACGCGTACAGACGGCGCAGGTTGCCAAGGGAGGGCTCGCGGCCCAGCGGGGCGGGATGGGCGCGGACGCGGTCGCCATCGATCGCGTGCAGAATCCCCGTGCGTGGAATGAAGTTCGTCCAGTTGAGGTCATTCTGCACCAGGCCTGCTGCATGCAGGTCGGCGAGGGTGCGGATCAGCAGGCCATGGGCCCGTTCATGCCCCCGCGGGTCCTCGTCGGGGCCGGGCGGCGGCCAGCTCTCATCGGCCGCAATGTATTCGACGACGGTCAACCAGGCGCCCGCCTGCGCGCGGAAGCCGGCGAACACGAGCCGCGCTGTGGGCACATCCGCCGCCACCAGTGCGCGAGTGCCGCGCAGGCCGCGCAGCCACTCCCACCAGCCGCGCAGGCGTCCGAGATAGAACTTGGCGACGACCGGCTGGCCATCCACGCATCCGTGGCAAATGATGCGTTTGCCGGGATAACGCTGAATCTCGGTGGACAGTTCCAGGACGCGCCCGGCATCCAGTGGCACCCGCGCGGCTTCGCCATCGTCGGAATGCACGGCCCGCTGATCAGTCAAGCACTCGCTCCCCTGAGCTTCACCAAAGCGCCCAAGGCTAGCAGACGCAGCCCCCCGTGTACGGCCCGCGGCCGCCGAAGGTGGCGGCCGTCAGCTGCAGTATCCGCGCAATCGCTCGTGCAGTTTGTCGGCAATCGCAACGCCCTCGGTGGCCGTACGCGCGCGGGCGGCCAGTCGCCCCTGGCCGGGCAGTCGCGCCCCTTCCTGGTCGGCGATCGCGGCCAGCAGGTATTCGAGGCGGGCAGGGAAGTCGTCACCGCCGAACGTGCGAGGGTCGATGGCGATGAAGAACTGACCGGTGCCCGGNGAGCCGCCCTCATTGTCCGCGAACGAGGAGGCATCGATGGCGAAGTTGGCGCCGGTCATTGCCGCCGCCATGATTTCCACGATGAGCGCAATGCCGGATCCCTTGTAGCCTCCCATCGGGACCATGGAACCGCCAGCGAGGGCCGCGTCAGGATCCGTGGTGGGGTTGCCGTCGCGGTCCAGCGCCCAGCCCTCGGGGATGGGCTCGCCCTTCTGCTTGTGGACCACGATCTCGCTCTTGGCGATGACCGACGACGACTGGTCGATGACCAGGGGCGAGCCATTGCTGCGCGGGACTCCACAGGCGAGCGGATTGGTGCCGAAGACGGGGCGCTTGCCACCCCACGGGGCGATCGATGCCGGCGCATTGACGAATCCGAGGCCGACCAGGCCCGCGTCGGCGATCCGTTCCATGTGATAGCCCACCACGCCGCAATTGTACGAGTGCGTGACGGCCAGGGCAGCGATCCCGGTTTCGCGGGCGAGCGGCAGCAGTTCGGCGAAGCCGGCATCAATGGCCGGATGCGCGAAACCCCCGCGCGCATCGGCTCGCAAACCGGCGGTGGCAATGCGCTCGACGCTCGGTGTGGCATGGCCATCGATCTTGCCGCAGCGGGCATGTTCGCAATAGGTCGGCAGGCGTGCCAGGCCATGGCTGTGAATGCCGTCGGCCTCGCTCGCGACGACCGAGCGGGTGACGGAGGCCTCATTGACGGGCGCGACATTGCTTGCCCGCAGGGCCTCGCGGGTGAGTGCCTCGACCTCGTCCAGCGTCAACGTCACGCTCATTGTCCACCTCCGGTAATGATCAGGAATGCCGAGTGTAGATGTCGAGTGTAACGGAGCAGTCTCCGCACGCCGACGCGGGCGGATTTATCGCCGGATCAGCAGGACTTCGTGTGCGTGCAGAGGGTGTCAACGTTGCGCAATGTGCTCGATCTGCCCGGCCCGGCGACGCAGGCGCTCGAGTGCGCGCTCCTGCTGATCCGGAGTCAACCAGACATCGAGTTCGGCCACCATCGCCATCAAGCCACGCCGCAGTTCGTCCGTGCGCGCCTGTTGCTCGCGGCTGCGTCCACAGCGCTCGATCCACCAGCACTCGAGGTGCTCGGCGACCGCCGCCGCGCCAACGTCGTCGGCCAGTAACCCGAGCAGCTCGGCTTCCATGAAGCGGCGATAGCGATACCACTCGCCGGCCGTGTCGGGCAGCTCGGCGGCGCGCTCGTGAATCAGCCGCCGCTGTTCGGCGTTCAGGCTTCCCGACCAGCGTTCCACCTGTTGAATGAAGCGTTCGCCCAGGGCTTCGCGGCGGGCTTGCGGATCATCCAGCAGGTAATCGTTCTCGTAGTCTTCATTGGCCCGGGCCAGGCGCTCGGCCAGATGTTCCTGCTGCCCGGCATCAAGCTCCGCGAGAATGTCCGCTGCGAGCGGGATGATCGAGCGCGCCGTCGCGGCGAACAGGGCATCGGCCTCGGCGAACAGTCGTTCGACCTGATCAGTCGACAGGTCCGTCTCGGCTGTATCGGCAAAACGATGCAGAAAGTCCGCGTACTGCGGCATGAAGTCGCGGCGCAGATCCTCTTCGAGCCAGGCATCGATGCGCGCCCGCGCATGGTCGCGCTGTTCCCCTTCCAGGGCGAGCCAGTCGTCCACCCGCGACATGACTGCACGGTCGGCAAAGCTCCACACGAACCGGGGCATGCTGCATGCCGCGAGCAGCGCCAGGGCCGTCACGATCACGACCAGCAGCCGAGTAAACCGACCGCTCATGTTGGTACCTCGCATGCCTGGCGCGCACCGGGCCGTGTTGGGGTGGTCGGCAAACCTTCACGGTTGCCGCAATGGGGGCCAGGCCGTACCATCGCGGGCGACGGCGCGCGCCGCGCGCCATGCCCCCGCCCGACAGACATGGCGCCATGACACGGTGAGGTTGACTCGATGGACGTTACTGAAGGCTTTACCGGAACAGTTGGCCATACACCGTTGATTCGCCTGCCGCGCCTGTCGGCGGAGACCGGCTGCGAGATCCTCGGCAAGGCCGAGTTCCTCAATCCGGGCGGCTCGGTCAAGGATCGCGCCGCGCTCGGCATCATCGAGGCCGCGGAGGCCGCTGGCGAACTGGCGCCGGGGGGCACGGTGGTCGAGGGCACTGCCGGCAACACGGGCATCGGACTGGTCCATATCTGCAACGCACGCGGATATCGCTGCATCATTGTCATCCCGGAAACGCAGTCGCGGGAAAAAATCGATCTGTTGCGCATCCTCGGCGCCGAAGTCCGTCCGGTCCCGGCCAAGCCCTACCGGGATCCGGACAACTACCAGCATATCGCCCGGCGGTTGGCGGAGGAGACGCCGAACGCCGTCTGGGCCAATCAGTTCGACAACACGGCCAACCGGGATGCGCACTATCGCACCACGGGGCCGGAACTCTGGCAACAGACCGATGGCCGCATCAACGCGTTCGTCGCCGCCACCGGCACGGGCGGTACACTCGCCGGCGTTTCCCGCTACCTCAAGGAGCAAAACCCCGACGTGCGGATTGTGCTCAATGATCCGCCCGGCAGTGCCCTCTATCACTGGTTTCATCACGGGGAACTCAAGGCGGTAGGGGAGGGTTCCATTACCGAGGGCATCGGTACCAGCCGCATCACGGCGAATCTGGAAGACACTGCGATCGATGATGCGGTGATGCCTACGGACCAGGAAGCCGTCGACATGGTCTACCGCTTGTTGCGCGAAGAGGGTCTATTCCTCGGCGGGTCGAGCGGACTCAATGTGGCCGCAGCCGTTGAAACGGCTCGCCGCCTGGGTCC
>SL_3KL_010_SEDDRAFT_10000187_pt1 | contig 45836 bp, 40 predicted proteins | sample SodLakKL_010_SED_2_FD_10381 | JGI IMG/M metagenome (IMG submission 10381) | reverse complement strand
TCGGGGCTGGCGGCCGGACGCCGTGTTCTGGGCCAGGGCGAAATCTGGGCCGTTGCCGTCGACACGCTGGATCTCGGCGCGCTGCACGCGGCGTTCCAGCCGTGGCTGGCCGGACAGGTGTACTGGCCGGAAGCGCTGGGTGGACGGGTCGAGAACCTGGTCCTGGCCGGCGATGCCGGTTTCAGTCTTCACGCCGCCGACGGTCGGATTCATCAGCTCAATCTCCAGTTCGAAGAGCCGCTGCCGGGTATCGAAGGCCTGAATCTCGGTCTGGCCCTCCAGGGCGACCGGCTGCTGCTCGAGCCTTGGGGTCAGCCGACGGCGCGCTGGCGCCGCCACATTCGCGCCGACATGGTGCTCAATGACATATCCGGCCGCCTGCTGCTGGCGCCGGGCAGCCTCGAGCTGCAGGGGCTTGCGGTCGACAGCAGCGTGGCGCAGGCGACTGCGGACGGCTGGATTTACCTGCACCGGCCGCGCCCCTTCCTTGACTTCGTGATCGACGTGCATCGCGTCGGGCCGACCGATCCGCGCCCCTACCTGAGCTACCGCACCATCCCGGAGCCGGCGATGAACTGGCTGGACCAGGCATTCGTCTGGGTCGAGCAGGCCAGCGGGCTGGTCAACCTGCATCTGACCGCGGGAACGATGGCGCGCGACCTGCGCCCGGGTTCCTACCAGGCGCTGGTCGACTTCCAGGGTGCCCGGCTGGACTACTGGCCGGATTGGCCGGCAGCCGACGCCATCGACGGCAAGGTGGCCTTCATCGGCAATCGTCTGTCGGGAACGGTCGAGCGTGCCCAATTTGGCGCGCTCGAGCTGACCGCGCCGTCGCTGGAGATCGCCGAGCTGACCGAGCCGACCATGACGGCGGCACTGCGGGCGGACGGCATCGATGCGGGCGCGTTGGCCGCCGTGCTCGGCGAGATTCCGGTTCCGGGCTGGCAGGGTGTCCTGGAGCCGCTCAGGTGGTCCGGGGCGGTGGATGCGCTCGCCGAACTGGTGCTGCCATTCCGCGTCATGGACGACTGGAACATCGAAGGACAGCTGAGGCTGGAGGAAACCGGTCTCGCCGTGCGCCCGCCGGGGCTGGGGGTGGACGGGCTGACCGGAGACGTGGCTTTCGATCGTCGCGGTCTGGCGCCGACCGTGCTGCAGGCGCGCCTGTCCGACCAGGTCTTCGACCTGGCCGCGTCGGCCCGCTTCGAGGCCCCGGCGCTGCTGGAACTGGAGGCCGTGTTCAATCCGGCAGACCTCGACCTTCTTGGCGGCACGCTCGGCCCCCTGGCTTCCGGACTGAGCGGAGCCAGCCGCTGGACCTTCCGGCTGGAGGGCGATGAGCCGGGCGGCGAGCGCGGTCTGAAAATGACCCTGGAAAGCGATCTGCTGGGGCTGGGCATGGACTGGCCATCGCCGCTGGACAAGCCCGCGGAGACCGTCCGCCCGGTGACGGCGACCCTGGTGCTGGGCGACGAGGGGCAGGACCTGGCGTTTCAGGTCGACGACTTGCTGGGCGGGCGCTGGACCGGATCGGCCGGGCGCTGGTCACTGGCGCTGGCGGCCGGGCCGCGGTCCGTGCCCGACTTGCCGACGCAGGGGACGCGAATCGAGGGGGAAATCGAGCACCTGGCCCTGGCGGACTGGATGGCTTACCTGGGACAGCTGCCGGCGGCGGCGCCGGTGCCGGCGCCGGGGTCCTTCGACCTGGAGCTTGCGGTCGGGCGGCTGGAACTGCCGGGGCTGACGGCCGCTCCGGCCGACCTGTATCTGCAGCGCGTGCCGGACGGCTGGTCGGGGCGCATCGAGAGTCCAGAGCTGGCCGGCAGCGTGATGTTGCCCGTGCCGCCGGACGCGGGGCGGGCGGTCGTGCTGGATTTCAGCCGGCTGCACGCCGAGCGGGCGCAGGCGCCCGAGCCGCCCGGCCCGCCCGACGACCCGGTCGGACTGGAGCAGGTTTCGTCATTCGACCCGCGCGGATTGCCGCCGGTGTCCGTGGCGGTCGAGGACCTGCGCTGGGGCGATCTGGAACTGGGGCGGGCGCGGCTGGAGGCGCATCCCATCGATGACGGACTGGAAGTCGAGCTGCTCGACGTCAGCGGCTCCGACCTGCGTCTTCAGGGCCGCGGACGCTGGGTCGCCGGCGAAGCCGGTCCACAGTCCCAGTTTCGCGGTCGTCTGACCAGTCCGAGCCTGAGTTCGCTGGTGCGCGCCGCCGGCTACGACGCCGGGCTGGAAGCGGCCCGGGCCCAGGTCGACCTCGACGTGCACTGGCCCGGCGCGCCGCAGGATTTCGCCCTGCGCCGCCTGGTCGGCGAACTGGACCTGCGCCTCAATGACGGTGAAATCCCGGAGGCCCGTCCGGGCGCCGGGCGCCTGCTGGGCCTGGCCAGCTTCAACGCCATCCCGCGCCGGCTGATGCTTGATTTCAGGGACGTCTTCGCCGCCGGACTGCGCTTTGACGAGGTGGAAGGCAGTTTCGCCCTGGAGGGGGGATTTGCCGAAACCGATGGTCTTGTGCTGCGCTCGACCGCGGCGGTCATCACCATCAGCGGTCAGACCGACATGGCGGCGCGCCGCTACGACCAGAAAATCCTGGTCGAGCCGGGACTGGGTGCCACGCTGCCGGTGATCGGCGGTCTGGCCGGCGGGCCGGTCGGCGCCGCAGCCGGGCTGGTCCTGCGTCAGCTGCTGGACCGGCCCCTGCGCGGCCTGGCCGAGGCGCGCTACCAGGTGACAGGTCCCTGGGAGGCGCCGGAGATCGAACTGGTCGCCGCACGACTGCCGGATGAGCCGGCCGACGACGACGCGACGCGCACGGCGCCGCCCTGATGATGTGAGGCGCCTCGAATAGATTGAATTTGTCCGGCGCAGGCCGGATATCCTTCCCACGCACGCAAATGGAAATCCCCATGTACGAACAGGTTCGTGAGCAGTTGCTGGCCCCCGCCGGACTCGGCCGCAGCGAGATCGATCAGGCCCTGAACCGCCTGCTGGCGCGCGGTATCGACTTCGGCGAGCTGTACTTTCAGCGCCGGGTACGCGAGGGCTGGATCCTCGAGGACGGCAGCGTCAAGAACGGCAGCTGGGACGTTGACCAGGGCGTGGGCGTGCGCGCCATCGCCGGTACCGGCACCGGATTCGCCTACGCCGACAGCCTGGCCCTGCCGGCACTGCTGGACGCCGCCGACAGCGCGCGCGCGATCAGCCAGCGCAGCGGCGAAGGCCGGGTTCAGACGGTCAAGCTGCACGACTACCCGCATCGCTACCAGGGCGTCGACCCGACCTCCGACGGCGAATCCGCCCGCCGGGTGGAACTGCTGCGCACCATCGATGCCTACGTGCGCTCGCTGGACCCGCGCGTCAGCCAGGTCACGGTGTCCCTGTCGGCCAGCCACGACCAGGTCGTGATCGCGGCCACGGACGGCACCCTGGCCGGCGACCAGCGGCCGCTGGTGCGGATGGACATCCGCGTGCTGATGGAGGAGGGCGAGCGGCGAGAACAGGGCTTCAGCGGCGGTGGCGGCCGCTACGGCTTCGACGAACTGGTCGAGCCCGAGGTATGGCAGAACTACGCCCGCGAGGCGGTGCGCCAGGCCGCCATCAACTTAAGCGCCGAAGCCGCGCCGGCCGGCTTCATGACCGTGGTGCTGGGTTCGGGCTGGCCGGGCGTGCTGCTGCACGAGGCGGTCGGCCACGGCCTCGAGGGCGACTTCAACCGCAAGGGCATTTCCGCCTTCAGCGGCCGCATCGGCGAGCAGGTGGCGACCGAGGGCTGTACCGTGGTCGACGATGGCACCCTGGACCGCCGCCGCGGTTCCTTGAGCATCGATGACGAAGGCACGCCGACGCGCTGTACCACGCTGATCGAAAACGGGCGCCTGGTCGGTTTCATGCAGGACAAGCTCAACGCCCGCCTGATGGGGGTGGAGCCGACCGGCAACGGCCGGCGCGAGTCGTTTGCCCATCTGCCCATGCCGCGCATGACCAACACCTACATGCTGCCCGGACAGCACGACCCGGGCGAGATCATCGCCTCGGTCGACGACGGCATTTACGCGGTCAACTTCAACGGCGGCCAGGTCGACATCACCTCGGGCAAGTTCGTGTTCGCGGCCTCCGAGGCCTACCGCATCAAGAACGGCAAGCTCGGTGCGGCGATCAAGGGCGCGACCCTGATCGGCAACGGCCCCGATGTGCTGACCCGGGTCGGCATGGTCGGCAACGACCTCAAGCTCGATACCGGCGTCGGCGTGTGCGGCAAGGAAGGCCAGAGCGTGCCGGTCGGCGTCGGCCAACCGACCCTGCGCATCGACGGCCTGACCGTCGGAGGGACCTCGTGAGCGCAGTCGGCGCACTGGCCCGCGGCGGCGTCAGCGATCTGCTCGACAACCCGGACCGGGAAACCGAGCTCCTGACCGGTATCGCCCGCCGGGCGCTGGATCGGGCTGCATCTCGCGGCGCCGACCAGGCCGAAGTCAGCGTATCGTCCAGCCTCAACCGCGAAGCCGGGGTGCGGCTGGGCGAGGTCGAGGTGCTGGAGGAGGCCCGCGATCGCGGCGTTCGCATCACCGTCTACCGCGGCGGCTGTTCGGGCTCGGCCAGCACCGGAGACTTGCGCCCGGAGGTGATCGACGAGACAGTGGATCGCGCGCTGGCGATCGCCCGCCATACCCAGCGCGACCCGGCGGCCGGCCTGGCCGAGGCTGAACTGATGGCCGGCGATCTGCCCGATCTGGACTTGTGGCACCCGCTCGACCTGGACATGGACGAGTTGATCGCCCGGGCGCGCGACATCGAGGCGGCCGGACGCGCCGCCGATCCCCGCATCAGCAATTCCGAGGGCGCCAGCGTTTCCGCCGAGGCGGCGATCAGCCTGTACGGCAACAGCCATGGATTCATGGGCTGCAACCGGGGCACCCGCTACTCGCAGAGCTGCATCCTGATTGCCGCCGACGAGGCCGGCATGCAGCGCGATTACGACTGGGACTCGCGCCGTCGTTTCGATCAACTGGCGCTGCCAGCCGTTACCGGCGAGGAGGCGGCGCGACGCACCCTGCGCCGGCTCGGCGCGCGCCGCGTGCCTACGGGCAAGGTGCCGGTGCTGTTCGTCCCTGAAGTCTCGCGCGGGCTGATCGGTCATCTGATTGCCGCGGTATCCGGCGGACAGCTGTACCGCCGGGCCAGTTACCTGCTGGACGCGGTCGGCAGCCGCGTGTTGCCCGAATGGGCCTCGTTGATCGAATCCCCGCGCCAGCCGGGCGGGCCGGCTTCCTCCAGCTTCGACGCCGACGGCGTGGCCACGCGCGAGTCGGCCCTGGTCGCCGATGGTGAATTGCTGCGCTATGTCCTGAGCAGCTACTCGGCAAGGCGCCTGGGTCTGACCACCACGGCCAACGCCGGCGGCGTGCGCAACCTCCGTTTCAGCGGCGGACGCCACGGCTACGACGAGCTGGTGCGGGAGATGGGTCGAGGCCTGATCGTGACCGAACTGATGGGGCAGGGCATCAACCTGGTCACCGGCGACTACTCGCGCGGCGCGGCCGGCTTCTGGGTCGAAAACGGTGAAATCGCCTGGCCGGTCGAGGAAATCACCATCGCCGGCCACCTGCGTCAGATGCTGGGTGAACTGCGCGCCGCCGGAATCGATCACGACGAGCGCCACAGCATCCAGGTGCCCTCGCTGCTGGTCGACGAGATGATGGTGGCCGGGCAGTCGGACTGATCGCGAGCCCTGGCCATGTGCCTGCTCACATTCCGCTTCGAGCCCGGTGCGGCGCGCCACCTGGTACTGGTGGCCAATCGCGACGAGTTCCATGAGCGCCCGACGCGCGTCATGGCCTGGCAGGATGGCTGGCTGGCCGGGCGCGACGAGCAGGCCGGCGGTACGTGGCTTGTGCTTGCGCGCGACGGGCGCTGGGCGGCGCTGACCAACGTGCGCGATCCGCACGCCGACCCGGTCAGTTCATCACGGGGCGAACTGCCCGTCGACTACCTGGCCAGCGGCCAGGATCCTGCCGCCTGGGCCGCGCGTGTCGCAGAACGCCGCGCACGTTACGCGCCTTTCAACCTACTGCTGGGCAGCCCGGAAGCGCTGTGGTACGTGGGCTCGAGGTCGGCGCCGCGCGCGGTGGCCCCCGGCGTGCACGCCCTGTCCAACGGCAGTCTGGACGAGCCCTGGCCCAAATCGCGCCGGGCCGCGGTGGCCCTGCGCGGATTGCTGGACGGCGGCGCGGCGATCGACCCGGAGCGCCTGCTGGGCCTGATGCACGATCAGGCCCGGGCGCCGGACGAGGAACTGCCCGAAACCGGCGTGGGGCTGGAGATGGAACGCTTCCTGTCGCCGCCGTTCATCGTCGGTGAGACCTACGGCACCCGCTCCACCACGCTGCTGGTTCTGGGTGAGCGCTCGACCCTGGCGGTCGAGCGCAGTTTCGATCGCCAGGGTCGCATTGCCGGCCAGCTTGAATACCGCTTCGACCCGCCCTAAAGGGCTTCTGAAGCAAAATCGGCCAGGCGCGAGCGCTCGCCGCGTCTGAGCGTCACGTGGCCTGCGTGCGGCCAGTACTTGAAGCGGTCGACGGCGAACGTCAGGCCCGAGGTCGTTTCGGTGAGGTAGGGCGTGTCGATCTGCTCCACGTTGCCCAGGCACACGATCTTGGTGCCGGGTCCGGCGCGGGTGACCAGGGTCTTCATCTGCTTCGGCGTGAGGTTCTGCGCTTCGTCGATGATCAGGTAGCGGTTGAGGAAGGTCCGGCCGCGCATGAAGTTGAGCGCACGGATCTTGATGCGTGAAGCCAGCAGATCGTTGGTCGCCGCCCGGCCCCATTCGCCGCCGTGTCCATCGGACTCGGTCAATACTTCGAGGTTGTCGGTCAGGGCGCCCATCCAGGGCGTCATCTTTTCTTCCTCGGTGCCCGGCAGGTAGCCGATTTCCTCGCCGACCGAAACCGTGGCGCGGGTCATGATGATTTCGCGATAAATCTTGTCATCAAGGGTCTGCGCCAGGCCGGCCGCCAGCGCCAGCAGGGTCTTGCCGGTGCCGGCCGTGCCCAGCAGGGTGACGAAATCGACCTGCGGATCCATCAGCAGATTGAGGGCGAAATTCTGCTCCGGGTTGCGCGCCTGGATGCCCCAGACGTCGTGCTGGCTGCGCCGGTAATCGCGTGCTACTTCCAGCACCACCTGGGCCGGATCGACACGGCGGACCAGGGCTTCCAGGCCGTTTTCGCCGGCCAGCTGCAGGCACTGGTTGGGGTACCAGTCCTCGTCGCCCGCCCGCGCGATGCGGTAGAAGGTTCGGCTGTCTTCGGTCCAGGAGTGCTCCGGTTCGTGCTGCTCCCAGAAGCTGGAATCCAGGTGCTTGACGCCGGTGTAAAGCAGGCTCAGGTCGTCGAGCGCGCGGTCGTTGTGGTAGTCCTCGGCCTTGAGGCCGTGGATGGCCGCCTTGATGCGGAGGTTGATGTCCTTGGAAACCAGGATGACATCACGATCGGGGTGCCGCCGGGTCAGGCTGAGGGCGGACAGCAGGATCTTGTTGTCGGCCACTGAGGAGTCGCCGACCAGCTGTTCGCCGTTGTCGAGATGGTCGGTCTGAAAATACAGCCGCCCGCTGCCGACCTTCAGGTTCAGGCCCTCGGGTTCGCTCAGCGCGAGGCCCTGTTCGAGATCGGCATCCTCGCCCATCAGCTGACCGATGAAGCGGCTGGCCTGGCGCACGTTGCGGGCGACCTCGGTGACGCCTTTTTTCGATCGGTCCAGCTCTTCGAGCACGATCATGGGCAGGAAGATGTCGTGTTCGGCGAAGCGGAACAGGGATGTGGGGTCGTGCATCAGCACGTTGGTGTCCAGCAGGTACAGCCGCGGCCGTTCAGTCATGGCGCGGGATTCTCCTCATGTGCAGTGGGTGCGGGAAATCTGGCCGGGGAGGGGCCTTCAGGATAGCTGGGTCACCGCCTCGAGTACTTCCTCGACGTGCCCCGGTACCTTGACCTTGCGCCATTCGCGCACCAGTCGGCCGTTGCGGTCGAACAGGAAGGTGCTGCGCTCCACGCCCATGACCTTCTTGCCGTACATGTTCTTTTCCTTGATGACGTCGAACTGCCGGCACAGCGTCTCGTCCGGATCGGCGATCAGCGGGAAGGGGAACTGGTACTTGGCGGCAAACTTCTCGTGGCTGGCCAGGCTATCGCGGGAGACTCCGACGATCAGGCAGTTGTGGTCGGCGAAGGCCTCGTGGTGGTCGCGGAAACCCTCGCCCTGCTTGGTGCACCCGGGGGTGTTGTCGCGCGGATAGAAGTACACCACCACGGCCTGGCCCTGCAGGTCGGACAGGCTGAGCTGGCCGGATTCGGTGCCGGTGGCGGGCAGCGCGGGGGATTGCAGCTTGGAGTAGGCGTTGGACATGGCCTTGTAAAGCATTTGTTAGAGACCAGGCTAAAGCTTAACAGGCGGGAGTCGTGAAGGGATGGGTTAAACTGTTTTGCAGTCTCGTGGTCCACACAGTCGCCGATGGTGGATACAAGAATCGTGGACGCTTACACGGAGGTTTGATGTTTCAGGGATCGCTGGTCGCTCTGGTCACGCCGATGGGCGAAGATGGCGCGATCGACGAAGACCGCTGGCGATCGCTGCTGGCATGGCATCGCTCGGCCGGTACCTCCGGCGTGGTGGTGGCCGGAACCACCGGTGAATCGGCCAGCCTGAGCGAATCGGAATTCGTTCGCCTGCTGACGCTGGCCGTTGAAGAGGCCGGCGGTGTAGTCAAGGTCATTGCCGGTACCGGTTTTCCTTCTACCGCCCAGACCCTATCGCGCACGGCGCTGGCGGCCCGGCTCGGCGCCGATGCCGCCCTGGTGGTCACGCCAGCCTACAACCGGCCTTCGCAGCGCGGGCTGCTGGCGCACTACCTGGCCGTGGCCGACGCGGCCGAATTGCCCCTGATTCTCTATAACGTGCCGGCCCGAACGGCGGTGGACCTGTTGCCGGAGACCAGCCTGGCCCTGGCCCGGCATCCGCGCATCGTGGCCATCAAGGAGGCGGTTGGTGACCCGGAACGCGTGCTCAGGCTGGTCGCCGGCGGGTTGGACGTGCTCAGCGGCGACGATTTCAGCTGTTGCGAAAGCATGCTGGCCGGCGCCAAAGGCGTCGTGTCGGTGGCCGCCAACGTGGTTCCCGAGGTCTTTGTCCGCATGGCCGCCCTGGCACTGGAGGGTCGCGCGCAGGAAGCCCGTGCAATCAATGCCCGCATGCAGGAGCTGTTTACCTTCCTGACTGTCGAAGCCAACCCGGTGCCGGTAAAATGGATGCTGTATCGCATGGGCCGCATCGCGGATGGCCTGCGTCTGCCCCTGGTCAATCTTGACCCGCGCTTCCGGCAGCAGGCCGATGCGCTGGTGGGATCACTGGCTTCCATTCTGCCCGCCGACCAGATCGCGCCCACCACGGCATCGTTTTGATGTCCGCGGTCACGGGCCCTTAAATCGCAGCAAATGCTCCAGGAGTTTTCAAGCTTGTCTCAACGCCTAAAAACCGTCATTACATGGTCCCTGATCGCACTGGTCCTGTCGGCGTGCGCCGGCCGGGATCGCCAGCCGGTTTACCTGGAAAGCGAGGAAGTCTCGCCGATCCGCGTCCCGGACGGCCTGGACGAGCCCCGCATTCGCCCGACCTTCGAGGTGAGCGGCGTGTTCCTGCCGGAAATGGCGGGACAGCATGAGGCGCGTCCGCCGCGTGTCCTGCCCAGCGCCGAAGCGGAGCGCTCTCGTTCGCACATCCGTTTCGGTCCGCGCGGCCTGTTCCTGGAGGTCGAGGATGAGGCCGACAGCGTCTGGCGGCGTCTGGGCTTCAGCCTCAACCGGGCCGGCATGCAGGTGCGCGAAGTGCGCCAGGATCGCCAGCAGTACCTGTTCCGTTTCAACGACGATCCGACCGTCATTGACCGCACCGGATTGTCCCGCCTGGCCTTCTGGCGCAGCGCCGAACGCATCGATCACAGCGGTGATTTCGTGGCCGAGGTCGAGGCGGTCAACGACCGTTCAACCCGGGTGCTGCTGTTCGACGGCTCCGGCAACCTGGTTGAAATGAACCAGGCCGAACACGTGCTGTCGGTGCTGCGCGAGCGCCTCGGCTGAGGCCCCTCCCGGGGCGTTGGCCACCCCGGTGCCGGCGCTAGCGTTCGAGCAGCTTGCGCTTGTCCGGGACGTCTTCCCACTCCTTGGCGTCAGCCGGGGCCGGCTTCATCTCGGTGATGACCGGCCACTGGCGCGACAGTTCGGCGTTGAGTTCGAGGAAGTCCAGCTGATCGGCCGGCAGATCGTCTTCCGGGTAGATCGCCTCGACCGGGCATTCCGGTTCACACAGCGTACAGTCGATGCACTCTTCCGGATCGATGACCAGGAAGTTGGGTCCCTCGTGGAAGCAGTCGACGGGGCAGACCTCGACGCAGTCGGTGTACTTGCACTTGATGCAGTTTTCGGTAACGACGAATGTCATGGTGCGAATTGATCAGGTTGAAGGGCCAGGGAATTTTCCAGGCTCAGCATATCGGGCGAGGTTCACGCTCCGTTGGCTTGGCCGTTGCGGGAAGGTGCTAGAATCCAAGAGTTAAAAGTTTAGCAAATCAGTCCAGACATCGTCCTCACCTCGGGCTCCAAAATCTCTTGAATTCCACCCCCGTTTCCCGGCCCACGACCGGATCCGATCCACTGATCGTGCCGCGCACGGAGCACGGCATCCAGCGCCGCCAGGTCAGCACCAACGCCCTGAAGGTGATCGAGCGTCTGCAGGAAGCGGGCTTCGACGCCTACCTGGTCGGCGGCTGCATCCGTGATCTTCTGCTCGAGACCCGGCCCAAGGACTTCGACGTGGCCACCAACGCAACGCCGGAGGAGATTCGCGAACTGTTCCGCAATGCCCGCCTGATCGGGCGGCGCTTCCGCCTGGCGCATGTGCGCTTCGGGCGTGAAATCATCGAGGTGGCGACCTTCCGCGGCGGCGGTGATGGCGACGGCGACGACGATGACGCCGATCGCGTGGTCGAGGACGGCGGAAGAGTGACCCGCGACAACGTGTTCGGCACCGAGGCCGAGGACGCGCGGCGCCGCGATTTCACCATCAATGCACTGATGTACGACCCGGCCACGGAGACCATCCGTGACCATGTCGACGGCTATGCCGACGTGCGCCAGCGCCGGTTGCGCCTGATCGGAGAACCCGTGTCCCGCTACCGCGAGGACCCGGTCCGCCTGCTGCGCGCGGCGCGTTTCATGGTCAAGCTGGATCTGGCCATGGAGCCGCAAACGGCCGGGCCGATCGTGTCCATGGCGCCCTTGCTGGAGGGCATTCCGCCGTCGCGCCTGTTTGACGAAATCCTCAAGCTTTTCTTGAGCGGTCACGCCTGGCCGACCTACCAGGCCCTGGTTCGCCTGGCGCTGTGGCCGGAATTGTTTCCCGGTCTGTTTCCCGACCCGGCGCAGCCGCCGAAACTGGTCGAGAACGCACTGAAGAACACCGACCAGCGCATTGCCGAAGGCCTGCCGGTGACCCCGGGTTTTCTGTTCGCGGCCTTCCTGTGGCAGCGGGTCAAGGCGCGCGCGGATGAACTGGTCGCGGCCGGCGCGGCACCGGTCGAAGCGTTGGCCGAGGCCGGCGAGGAGGCCATCGTCGCCCAGGCCCGCAAGGTGGCCCTGCACCGCCGCTTTTCCACCATCGCCAAGGAAATCTGGTGCATGCAGCCGCGCTTCGAGAAACGCCGCGGCAAGCGCGCGGTGCGGCTGATCAACGAGCGGCGCTTCCGCGCGGCCTACGATTTCCTGCTGCTGCGCGTGGACGAGGAGCCGGAACTGGCCGAGCTGGCCCAGTGGTGGACCGACGTCCAGGAGGTCGACCACGAGGAGCGGATGAAGATGATTCACTCGGCGCCGGCCGGGGGCGGCGGCAAGAAGCGCCGGCGTCGGCCGCGCAAGCGCAAGACGCCGAGCGCCCAGTGAGCCTGGCCTGGATCGGCCTGGGGGCGAACCTGGGTCGGCCCGAGCAGACCCTGCAACAAGCCCTGATTGCCCTTCAGGCCCTGCCGCAAACCCGCCTGGCCGCGGTTTCGCCGGCCTACTGGACCGCGCCCTGGGGCCAGCTGGACCAGCCTGAATTTCTCAACGCGGTCGCGTGCCTGCAGACCGAACTGGCGCCACTGGACCTGCTGCGCGCCCTGCTGGCCATCGAGTCCGGCCTGGGCCGCAAGCGCGATGGCGAGCGCTGGGGCCCGCGTGAGCTGGACCTGGACCTGCTGCTGGTCGATGGCCAGGAAATCGAAGAACCCGAACTGACCCTGCCGCACCCGCGCCTGCACCAGCGCGCCTTTGTGCTGGTGCCGCTGGCCGACCTGGCCCCGGAGCTGGACATTCCCGGTCACGGCACGGTCGCCGAACTGCTGGAGTGCCTGCCGGGGGAGGAGTTGGACGGGATTCGGCCGGCGCCGGCGCTGCGCTGGTCCGTTTAGTTGATCAGCGCGACCGACTTGATCAGCGCGTAAACGGACTCACCGACGGCCAGGTTCATCGTGTTGCGGGACTGCTCGGTGATCTCGGCGCAGAGCCGCTGACCGTCGGCCAGAACGCCGGTCAGCAGAACGCGTCCGGGACGCCACTGCTCAAGGCCCTCAATCGTGATCGGCAGCTGGTTGATCACGCTGATCTGATCCAGCGGCCGGCGCGAAACGGCCACGTCATTGGCCTGGATGCGCAGCCGCGAAATGCCCTGCTTCGGGGTCTTGTCCAGCTGCAGCAACAGTTCGACTCGGTCATTGCCAAAGCGAACGAAGCCGTCGGCCGACTGCCCCAGGATCGTCCCTTCCAGCACCGAGGCGGCTCCGCTGTCCACGAACAGCGGCGAATCCGGCCGCGCCAGCGCCTGCTTGAGATCCTCGATGCGGTCCACCCGACCATCCGACATGAACACCACCCGGTCGGCCATGGCCTGGACTTCATCCGGCGTGTGTGTGACCAGGATGATCGGCACGTCGGCCTGGGCTGCCAGCGCGCTGAAGAACGGCATGATTTCACGGCGGGTCTGGGTGTCCAGGGCCGACAGCGGTTCGTCCAGCAGCAGCAGCTGCGGACTGCCAAGCAGCGCCCGGCCCACGGCCACGCGCTGGCGCTGTCCGCCAGAGAGGCGGTCCACCGGGCGCTGGAGCAGAGCGTCGATGCCCAGCATGGCGGCGACTTCATCCGGGTGGTGGCGACGCAAGCTTTCCGGCGTTCGCTTGTAGCCGTAGAGCAGGTTGCCGCTGACCGTCAGGTGCGGCATCAGGCTGTGTTCCTGGAACACCAGCCCGACCCGGCGCCGGTGCAGGGGCACGAATTGCCGGCCGTGCTGCCAGCGCTCGCCGCGAAAACTGACCTCGGCGCCGGCGATGCGTTCCAGGCCGGCGATCACGCGCAGCAGGCTGGTCTTGCCGCAGCCCGAGCGCCCGAACAGAGCGGTGACGCCGTCAGACGGCAGCGCCAGGTCGACTTCCAGGCTGAATGCCGGGTCGATCCGCCAGTGCACCCGGGTCTCGAGGCTCATAGCTTGGCAATGGCGAAGCGCCGGTTGATGCCGTAGATCACCGACAGGGTGATGAAAGAAAACATCAGCAGCAGAAACGACAGGCGGTGGGCGGATTCGTAGTTCATCGCCTCGGTGTGGTCGTAGATCAGCACCGACAGCACTTGCGTCTCGCCCGGAATGCTGCCGCCCAGCATCAGGATGACGCCGAACTCGCCGGCGGTATGGGCAAAGGTCAGAGTGGCCGCGACCACGAAGCCGCCCTTGGTCAGCGGCAGGATCACGGTGAAGAAGCGGTCGACCAGGCCGGCGCCCAGGCTGCTGGCCACCTCGGTCGGCCGCCGGCCCAGGTTGCTGAACGCCTCGGTCAGGGGTTGCACGGCAAACGGCATGGAATAGATCACCGAGGCGATCAGGATGCCCTCGAAGCTGAACGCCAGATGGTTCAGGCCCAGGCTTTCAAGGGTCGAGCCGATCCAGCCGCGCGGGCCCAGAACGATCAACAGGTAAAAGCCCAGCACCGTCGGCGGCAGGACCAGGGGCAGGGCGACGATGGCCTGTACCACCACCCGCGCCGGCGAGCGATTCCCGGCCAGCCACCAGGCAATCGGCGTGGCGATGACCAGCAGGATCAGCGTGGTGTAGACACACAGGCGCAGGGTGACCTCGATCGCCTGCCAGTCGGTTGGACTCAGTCCCAGCATGCCGTGCCGTCAGTCCGTCCTGCCCGGCCGGTCAGCGTCCGGCATGGCAAAGCCGAAGCGGCGCATGATCGTATGCGCCTGTTCGCCGGCCATGAACTCGCTGAAGGCTTGAACGCCCGGCCGGTTGGCGCCGCGCCGGGTCACCACGAAGCCCTGGGTCAGCGGCTGGTGCAGCTGCTCATCGATGAGATGGTAGCGGTGCTCGGCGAGTCGCGGAAACAGCGCCAGCGACAGCGCGATGATGCCCACGTTGGCGGCGCCCGATTCGACCATCTGCGCGGCGTGGGCGATGTTTTCGCCGAATACCAGCTTGGGTTGCACGGCGTCCCAGACGCCCGCAGCCTGCAGGGCTTCCCGGGCGCGCTGGCCGTAGGGCGCGTGGGCCGGCTGGGCAATGGCGATGCGGCGGATGCGGGTATCGGTGGCCAGGTCGGCGAGGCTCAGGCTGGATGCATCCAGGCTGTTGCTCCACAGCACGATGCGGCCCAGCGCGTACACCGCCGGGTCGCTGGCGGTCATGCCGGCCGCGTGCAGGCGTTCGGGAAAGGAGATGTCGGCCGAGAAGAACAGGTCGTAGGGCGCCCCGTTGAGAATCTGCGTGGTCATCTTGCCGGACGAGCCGTACACCACGCGTACCTGGTACTGCGGGTGATGGTCCCGGAAAGCCTCGATGATCTCGTCGAGGGCAAAGCGCAGATCGGCGGCGGCGGCGATGGTGAACGTGTTCGACAAAGCCGGGCTCCCGGTCAGGCACATCAGGGCCAGCAGGGCGGCGCGGAACAAGAACTGGCTCATGCGCAATGGCGTCCTGTCCTGGATCGGGTGATTCAGCGACGCGCTTCCGAACCCATCCGGGTCGATGCGCTCAGTTCACCGAGAAACCGACGGTGGGCGGCTTCGGCCTGGCGGAACTGTTCGATGACCCGGGCGCCATAAGGCGTCAGGCGCGTACCGCCCCCCTGGCGGCCGCCGGTCTGACGCAACACCAGCGGTTGCTCGGCCAGGGCACTCATGGCCTCGATGGCGTCCCAGGCCGCCCGGTAGCTCATGCGCATGGCGCGCGCCGCGGCCGAGATCGAGCCGGTCTCTGCGATCCGCTCCAGCAAGCTGATGCGGCCGCGGCCGGCGAAGCTGTGACCGTCGATGCTGAGCCAGAATCGGCCCTTGAATTCCGCTTGCTTCATGTCGGGTGGCAGTTCGTGATCCGTTATGTTTTGCAAGATATAACGGGTCGCCGGCGGTTTTCTTGATCCCGGTCAAGCAGGCACCCTGAGCGGCCGTCAGGGCGCCGCCCTGGCTCGAGTTCCGCCTGCTGGAGCGGGTTTCCTGCGCGGCCGCCGCCTCAGGCTCAGCGGCGCGTCCGGGTCGGCGCCGAGCTGACCAGGCGCGCAATCGGCGCGGTGCGCGGATGGCTGGCCAGGGCGATCTTGAGCATCATCGACAGCGGTACGGCAAGGAACATGCCGACGGGGCCGAGAATCCAGCCCCAGAACACCAGCGAGATGAAGACCACGAGGGCCGACAGGCCCAGCCGGTCGCCGAGGATCTTCGGCTCGAGCAGGCTGCCGATGGCCTGGTTGACGACCACATAGCCCACGAGCACCCAGATCGCGGTGCCGGTGCCGTGCTGGATCAGGGCAACCAGGATGCCGGGCACCGCCGCGACCAGCGAGCCGATGGTCGGGATGAAATTGAGCAGGAAGGCCAGCACGCCCCACAGCAGGGCGAAGTCCACATCGAAGATCCACAGCCAGACACCGATCAGCACGCCGGTGGCCAGGCTGGTCAGCGCCTTGATGCCCAGGTAGCGATAGAGGTCCTGCACGAAGCCGGCCAGCAGCTTTGAGGTGCGCTCGGGGTCGCGCGCCACGCTGCGGATGCGGTCGGGCAGAGTGTGGGCTTCCAGCAGCATGAAGATCACGGTCAGGAACACCACCAGCCCGTGTGAAAGCATCACGCGGATGCCGCCGGCCAGATTGCCGAGCAGCGCCATGATGTTGCCCGGCTCCAGCAGCCGCGGCATCTCCAGCCACTCGTCGTCCATGCCCATGCCGACCAGGGCCGGCCGAAGTTCTTCCAGCAACAGCTCCAGGCGCTGCTCGTAGCGCGGCAGCCGCGACAGGAAGCCGTCCAGCGAGGCGGTCAGCAGCACCACCAGCAGATAGCCGCCGACCAGCAGCACCAGCAGGATCAGGCTGATGGCCAGCCAGCCGGGCAGCCCGCGATTCTTGAGGCCATTGAGGGCCGGCAGGCAGATCACGGTGATGAAGCCGGCCAGCAGGAAGGGGATCAACAGGCCGGCCGCGGCCTTCATGCCGGCGGCAATCACGATGACGGCGGCCAGGGCCAGCAGGGTCTGCAGGGGACTGGCCGGCAGGCGGCCCGAGGGCAGGGCAGACATGGCGCTTGCGCTCCGTCGCGGCGGGTGCGGCAGCAGTCTGCGCAGCCACAGTGACAGCGTGATGACCGTGACTGTCACCCAATCGTCAAGCCGCCGCAACAAGATTGACAGGCAGGAGGTCTAGCCTGCAGATCCAGGTCACCTGGGCACGTGCTGATGGAAACCGTTCATGCTTTTCCCTTCAAGCGCCACGTGCGATCGATCTGGATCTCCGATGTGCACCTGGGCTATTCCGGCTGCAGCGCCGATCATCTGCTCAAGTTTCTGCGCCAGATGCGCTGCGAGAAGCTCTACCTGGTCGGCGACATCGTCGACTTCTGGTCCCTGAAGAAGCGCCGCTTCTGGCCCCAGGACCACAACAATGTGGTGCGCTCCATCCTCGGCAAGGCCAAGCATGGCACCGAGGTGTACTTCATCCCCGGCAACCACGACGAGGCCATGCGTGGCTACGACGGCATGACCCTGGGCAATGTCGAGGTGCGCAACCAGCTGGTCCACCAGACCGCCGACGGCCGGCGCTTTCTCGTCATGCACGGTGATCAGTTCGATGCCGCCGTTTTGAACTCACGCTGGCTGGGCAAGCTGGGCGCCGGCGTTTATGACACGCTGCTACGCGCCAACGGCCTCGTCAACCGGGTGCGGGCACAATTTGGGTACGACTACTGGTCCCTGGCCGCCTTCCTGAAGCATAGGGTCAAGAACGCGGTCAAGTACATCAGCAAGTTCGAGCGGGCAGTCGCCCTGGAAGCGCAGCGCCAGCAGGTCGACGGCCTGATTTGCGGCCACATCCACCGGCCCGAGATCGCCGTGATCAACGGCGTGAACTACCTGAACTGCGGCGACTGGGTCGAGAGCTGCACGGCCCTGCTGGAGCATCATGACGGCAGCATCGAGCTGGTCCACTGCGCTGACCGCAGCGCCGTGCTGAAAACCTTGCCGCCCATGATCAGCCGCGAAGCGGCTTGACAAGGAACTCTCTCAGCCGCGAAGCGGCTTGATCAGAAACCCGCTTGGCAGCGAAGCGGCCTGATCCGAACCGATCTCAGCCCCCGGTCAAGCGCTGCATGGCCGCACTGAGCAGGCTGGACGGGCTGGCGCCCTTGCCCTGCGATTTTTTGGAGCGGATCCAGGCCAGCACGGTCTCCCACTCTTCCCAGTCGTGGAAGGCCAGGTAGGGCGGCAGGTCGGCCACGGCCAGACCCTTTTCGAACGCGCGCACGTAGTTCATGGAGTCGCGTAACTGGCCGACCACCGGCACCCGGAAGCCCTCGAGGAAGCCGGTCAGTTCGCGGTAGATGATGGTCTGCGGACGTACCCGGTTGGCGACCAGGCCGACCACGGTGTCGCCGCTGCGTACGGCGCGGATTTCCTGCAGATGACTCAAGAAACGCCAGGCCGCGCGCATGTCGACCGGTGAGGGCATGACCGGCACCAGCACGGTCTGGGCGCGCTTGATGATCTGCTCCAGTTCGTTGCCGGCCAGTCCGGCCGGCGTATCGATGATCAGGGTGTCGGTTTCCGCGGCTGGCCGTGCGCCGCTTTCCGCCGCCACCCCGAGCAGGGCGGGGTAACTGTCGGGTCGGTGCTTGAGCCAGTCGTTCGTCGACTGCTGCGGGTCCATGTCGGCAAGGGCCACGGAGTGCCCCTCCCAGGCCAGTGCGGCGGCCAGGCTGGTGGCGATGGTGGTCTTCCCGCAGCCGCCCTTGGCATTGATGATGGCGATGGTTCGCATGCTGGAGTGCCTCCCGTGGTTCGATATCAACTCCGACGCGGATCGGGCAGCCCGGAGTGCAACAGCCAGGCCCGCCGTTCTTCATCATAGCGCCAGACTTCAAGATGATCGACCACGCGTTCCTGCGAGGAGTGGACGTGGAACATGCGAATCCGGACCATGCGATCGACGCTCAGGCCGTCGGGCGCGGCCACGATCTGGCGGACTCGATACTGGGTGACCCGGAACTGGTGCAGGCGATCCACGTCCAGCTGTGTGATCGGGTTTTCCTCCAGGAAGTCGGGATGGATGTAATCCAGCAGCGCGTCGAACTGGCTCCAGCGCACCAGGGTTTCCCAGTTGTCCATGGTTTCGACGCCGACCCGCTGGACCTGGTTGCCGCCGCAGGCGGCCAGGCCAAGGAGCATCAGTACGGCGACCAGCCAGCGGCAAAGTCTACGGTTCATGTGCGGGTTTCTCCGGTGGCGGGGGCAAAAAGTGCAGCATAACGGGCCTGAAGGGTTGCGGCCAGTTGGCCGTCGGCATGAATTTCCGCGCCAAGATCGAGCCGGCCCTTGCCCCGGTCTCGCGTGCCCGCCAGGAAGTCCTCCAGCGCCTGGGCCGACGGCCAGTCGCAGACGGCGCTGTAGGCGCCGTGCACGGGCGCCAGGAATCGCAGCTCGCAACGACCGATCACCAGTTCGGCCGGCAGCTGATGGCGCTTGAGCAACAGGCGCGGCAGCGCCCAGCCGGCCAGGATCATGGCGCTGGCCAGCGCGCCGCCAAAGGCCGTGCCTTTGTCGTTGACGCTGGGCGCCAGCGGGAAAGCCAGCCGGATGCCGCGCTCGTCCAGCCGGGCGATGCGCAGATCCATGGTGCCTGCCAGCGGGATCCGCTCGCGCAGCAGCGGCTCCAGCCATTGGCGCTCGCCCTCGAAATCGGCCGATTGATGCATGTCCATGACGGCATCTTAGCGCGCTGCACGATGGCTGCGGCTTACAATCCCGTTCCATGCCCGCTTCCACCGACCCGGCCCGCCTGCCGTTCATTGCCCGTACCCTGATGCCGCGCGAGGTCTCGGCCAACGCCACCATGGCCGTGGCCCTCGGGGCGTTGGAAGGGGGTCTGGTCGGCGTGATCGTCAAGACCCAGTTCGATGGCGTGGCCGATGCGGTCTGGGTCAACCTGGCCGTGGCCCTGGTGGCCGGCGCCCCGGCCTTCGCCAACATCGCCTCGCTGTGGATTTCCGGGCTGGCCGAGGGTCGGGACCGGACGGCGTGGGTGGCGGCCTGCAAGGCCTTGACGGCGGTCTTCCTGGTGGTCATGGCGTTTGCCCCGGTCAACGTCCTGGGACTGGTGCTGATCACCGCGGCCATGATCGCCAGCCGCCTGAGCTGGGCCGGGGTGATCACCTTGCGCGCGGCGATCTGGCGCGCCAATTTCCCGCGCCATGTGCGCGGACAGATCACCGGCCGCATCACCGTGATCTACTCGGTCATCATCGCCGTCACCGCGGCCGCGATCGGGCTGCTGATTTCGATCTGGGAGGAGTCCTGGCGCGTGCTGTTTCCGCTGGCCGGCATGCTGGGCCTGCTGGCCGCCCACCGCTACCGCAGGGTCCGCATCCGCCGGGGTGGACGCCTGCGGCGGCAGGAACTGGACCAGCGGGCCACCCGCCGCGGCGGTCAGCTGCGCGCCGCGCTGGGCATTCTCAGGACGGATCGCTGGTACCGGCGCTACATGATCACGATGTTCGCCTTCGGCAGCGGCAATTTGATGGTGGTCGCCCTGCTGGTCATCCTGCTGACCGAGCAGTTCGGCTTCAGCCGCTTCAACCAGGTCATGATCACCACCACCCTGCCGCTGCTGACCCTGGCCGTGTTCACGCCGATCTGGGCACGCCGGATCGACTCGGTCCACATCCTCGACTATCGGGCGCGCCAGGCCTGGGCCTTCGTGCTCACCCTGGGCCTGTTCACCGTGGCCGCCGGCAGCGGACAAGACTGGCTGTTCTGGGTCGGCTCACTGGCGCTGGGGGCGGCCTTTGCCGGCGGCAAGCTGGGCTGGAACCTGGGCCACAACGACTTCGCCACCGACGATCAGTCAACCCTGTACATGGGCATCCACGTCACCCTGACCGGCATCCGCGGCCTGCTGGCGCCGCTGGCCGGCGTACTGGTCTACCAGGCGCTGGAGGCGCGTCAACCGGGCCTGGGGCGCTGGGTGCTATTGTTCCCGTTCACCCTGACCCTGGGCGGAGCGGTGACCTTCGTGGTGCTGGCCGCCCGCCGGCGGCGAGAGCTGGCCGTTACCTGACCCTTCCATCCGAACAGGCCCCGACCATGAACGCAGTATCCACGCCGCCGATTTTTCGCCTGATCGTCCTCGGACTGGCTTTGCTGACGGCCATCGGGGCGCCGGCCGAACCCATCGGTGCCCTGGCCGAGCGCGAGATGCGCACGCTCGCAGCCGATTTCCCTGGGCGCATGGCCGGCACCGAACAGGAGCTGGCGGCCGCCCGGCATCTGGCGGGGCGCCTAAAAGTCTTCGGGCATGGCGCGGATCTCCAGCCGATCGAGGTGCGCTATACCCATGTGCCGGCCGGTGGCGCGGAGCCGGTGGAATTCCAAGGCCTGTCGCATAACGTGGTGGCCGATCGACCCGGCCGCTCGGATCGCCTGATCATCGTCGGCGCGCACTACGACACGGCGGCCTCGATGACGCCGGAGCAGGCTGAGGCCGGCATCGGTGGTCCCGACCTGCAGGGCCTGGACGACAACGCCTCGGGGATAGGCGTGCTGCTGGAACTGGCCGCGCGCCTGGTCGACGTCGAGCCGGAGCACGGCATCCGTTTCATCGCGTTCGGCGCCGAAGAGGTCGGGCTGCAGGGTGCGCGCGCCGCCGTGGCCGCGATGGCGCCGGAGCAGCGCGAGCGCGTGGACTTGATGATCAATATCGACAGCATCATTACCGGTGACCACCTGTACGCGCACGCCGGGCCGATGACCGTGGCAGCCGACCCCGCCCACGGCGAAGCGCGCGATCGCATGCTGGCCATTGCCGCGGAGCTTGGCGTCGAACTCAAGACCAATCCCGGCCTGAACCCGGACTATCCGGCCGGCACCGGCTGCTGCTCGGACCAGGTGGCTTTCGACGAGGCCGGTATCCCGGTGGTGAATATCGAGGCCACCAACTGGCGCCTGGGCGATCGCGACGGCTTTCAGCAGACCTCGGTCAGCGAGGCATTTCCGAGCGGAGAAACCTGGCACAACAGCCGGCTGGACCGCATCGAGCATCTGGAGGCCCATCTGACGCCAGGCCGGCTGAGCGAACGCCCGGCACAGGTGGTCCAGGTGCTGCTGGCTTTGCTGCAGGAGCAGGCGGGATTCGGTCCGTAACCGCCCGGCCGGGCGCCTTCCGACTTTCGGCTGAAGCTTGATCGCCGGGCCTTGTGGCGCTATAGTGCAGCGCACAATCACAGGCGGCGCTGGCCTATGGCGACTCCCAATTCCGATCCGATTCAGATCGACCTGGCCCTGCAGGGCGGCGGCGCCCATGGCGCCTTTACCTGGGGCGTGCTCGATCGTTTATTGGAAGAAGACCGGCTGATCATCGAAGGCGTTTCCGGCACCTCGGCCGGGGCCATGAATGCCGCGGTGATGAGCTGCGGCCTGGTCCGCGGCGGGCGCGACGAGGCGCGCCGGCTGCTGGCCGAATTCTGGCGCCGGGTCTCGGACGCTGCGCGCTTCAGCCCTTTCAAGCGCGGGCCGCTGGACCGGATGATGGGGCGATGGACGCTGGACAACAGTCCGGCCTTCGTCATGCTGGACCTGACCGCGCGCCTGATCTCGCCCTATTCCCTGGGCGGCATGGCCGGCAATCCCTTGCGCGACATTCTGTGCGACCTGATTGACTTCGACACTCTGGCCAAGGGGCCGGTGAAGCTGTTCATTACCGCGACCAACGTTCAGACCGGTCGTGGCCGGGTCTTCCGTCGCCACGAGATTTCGGCCGACGTGCTGCTGGCCTCGGCCTGCCTGCCGACCCTGTACCAGGCCATCGAGATCGACGGCGTGCCGTACTGGGACGGTGGCTACTCCGGCAACCCGACCATGACCCCGCTGGTCCGCGAGTGCGACAGCAACGACACCATCCTGGTCCAGATCAACCCGGTCGAGCGCCCGGGCACGCCGCGCAGCGCGCGCGAGATCGCCAGCCGGCTGAACGAAATCTCCTTCAACTCGCCCTTGCTGAAAGAACTGCGCATGATGGCGCTGTTGCGCCAGGTGGCCGACCCGGGCAAGTGCGAGGCGCGCCTGTGGCAGGCCATGCGCATGCATCGGATCAGCAGCGAGCTGATGATCAAGCTGGGCCACTCGTCCAAGCTCAATGCCGAGTGGGATTTCCTGCAGATGCTGTTTGACGCCGGACGCCAGTCGGCCGGCGCCTTCCTGGCCGATCACGGCGCCGACCTGGGCGTGCGGCCGACCCTCGACCTCGACGATCTGCTTCAACAGGACTGATCCCATGCTGCTAGGACTGTTCGGCATTCTGCTTGGCCTGATCGTCCTGATGATCCTGGCCTATCGCGGCTGGAGCATCCTGCTGCTGGCGCCCCTGGCCGCCGCCATCGCCGCACTGTTTGCCGGCGAGCCGCTGCTGGCCCACTGGACCCAGACTTTCATGGGCTCGGCGGCGCGCTTCGTCGCCCAGTTCTTCCCGCTGTTCCTGCTTGGCGCCCTGTTCGGCAAGCTGATGGACGACTCCGGCTCGGTCGACGCGATTGCCGAGTTCATGACCAATACTCTGGGGCCACAGCGGGCGGTGCTGGCCGTGGTGCTGGCCGGTGCCCTGGTCACCTACGGCGGGGTGAGCCTGTTCGTGGCCTTCTTCGTGCTTGCGCCCATGGGCATTGCGCTGTTCCGCGCCGCCGGCATTCCGCGCCGCCTGCTGCCGGCGGCCATCGCGCTTGGCACTTCGACCTTCACCATGTCGGCGCTGCCGGGCACGCCGGCGATCCAGAACGCGATTCCGATGCCGTTTTTCGGCACCACGCCGTTTGCCGCGCCGGGCCTGGGCTTCATCGCCGCCCTGGTGATGCTGAGCTTCGGTCTGTGGTGGCTGGCCTTACGCGAGAAGCGCGCGCGCCGGGCCGGGGAGGGTTTCGGTGATGTCGCTTCGCCGGCGGAGACCGACGATCTTCAGATCCGCGAATTGGCCACCACCGCGCGCGAGTTCGACCCGGCCGAGATCCGCCAGGGCGAGCATTCCCTGGACAAGCCGCCGATCGCCCTGGCCGTGCTGCCGCTGGCCCTGGTGGTGGGCGTGAACCTGTTGATGACCGCGCTGATCCTGCCGGCCATGGACACCGATTTCCTGGCCGAGGACCGCTGGGGCGGCAGCTCGATCTCCACCGTCGGCGGGGTGTGGTCGGTGGCCACGGCCCTGCTGGTCGGCTGCATCGTGCTGGTCCTGATCAATCGCGCGCGCCTGCCCAAGCTGCGCGACAGCGTCGATGCCGGGGCCAACGCCTCGGTGCTGCCGGTGCTTAGTGTCGCCAGCCTGGTCGGCTTCGGCGCCGTGGTCGCGGCCTTGCCGGCCTTCGAGGGCGTGCGCGAGTGGGTCTTAGGCATCGGCGGCGGGCCGCTGGTCTCGCTGGCCATGGCCACCAACATCCTCGCCGCCCTGACCGGCTCGGCCTCGGGCGGCATGACGATCGCCCTGCAGGCCCTGGGTCCGACCTTCATGGAAATCGCCGCCGAGACGGGCCTGAATCCGGAGCTGCTGCACCGCGTCGCGGTGATCGCTTCCGGCACCCTGGACAGCCTGCCGCACAACGGCGCGGTGGTCACCATGCTGGCGGTGTGCGGCTGCACGCACCGGGAGAGTTACCTGGATATCGTCATGGTGGCGGTGGTCGGGGCCTTGCTGGCGCTGGCGGTGGTGATTGGACTGGGGACGGTGTTCGGGTCGTTCTAACCGTAACCGTTTCCGGTTTGAATCCCGCGCGCGTCGCGGGCTTGTCCGGGCAGGGGTGCCATCTTCAGTTGAGGGAAGGCGCTTCAGTTCGACGCGGTGGCGAGGCCTTCAGCGCCTTCCCTCGACCGAGGACGGCGCGTGGCGTCTGGGTCGGCGCATTCTCTGCACACCCCCAGGCTCGACTTGAATGAGACTGGCCTTGGCTCCGGACGGATGGCCGATAATGCCGTAATGTGCCCGGATTCAAACTTCGCCGCAAAACCCGCAAGCGCCGCATCGCTGCTGCAGGCATCCCCGATCAGCGTGGTCAAGATCGGCTCCTCGTTGCTGGTCGCCAAAGACGGCCAGCTGCGCCGGCCCTGGATGGAGCGTCTGGCCGAGCGCCTGGACGAACTGCCCGGTGCGGTGGTGCTGGTGTCTTCGGGCGCCATTGCCATGGGCCGCGGCGCCATTGGACTGGATCGCCGGCCGCGTTCGCTGGCCGAGGCCCAGGCTGCGGCGGCCGTGGGGCAGATTCATCTGGCCGGCGCGTGGGCCGAGGCCTGGGCGCGGCAGCAGCGTTCGGCGGCGCAGGTCCTGCTGACGCTTGGCGACCTGGAACAGCGGCCGCGCTACCTGAACGCCCGCGCCACCCTGGAAATGCTGATCGAGCGCGGCGTGGTGCCGGTGGTCAACGAGAACGACACCGTGGCTACCGAGGAAATCCGCTTCGGCGACAACGACCGCCTGGCCGCGCGCGTCGCCCAGCTGATCGGCGCGCAATTGCTGGTGTTGCTCAGTGACGTGGACGGCCTGTACACGGCTGACCCGGCCACGGATCCCAACGCGCGGCGCATTCCGACGGTCGATGCCCTGACGCCCGAGATCGAGGCCTTGGCGGGTTCGACGGGCTCGGGCGGTCTGGGCACCGGCGGCATGCGCAGCAAGCTGGCCGCCGCGCGCATCGCCACCGATGCCGGCGCGAACGTGGTCTTGAGTTCCGGCCTGGCGGAGGATCCGATCGGCATCTTGCTGAACGACGGCCCGGCCACGGTGTTCCGCGCCGGCGCCAAGCCGCTGGCGGCGCGCAAGCGCTGGCTCAGAGGTCTGCAGGATCCGCGTGGTGAGCTGCGCCTGGACGCCGGCGCGTTGCTCGCCATCAAGGGCGGTGCAAGCCTGCTGGCTGTCGGCGTGCGCGAGGTCAGCGGCAACTTCCAGCGCGGCGACCTGGTGCGGCTGATCGGTCCGGACGGCCTCTGCGGCCAGGGCCTGTGCGCGTACCAGTCCGAAGAAGCCCGGCGCATCGCGGGCCTGTCCAGCGAGCGCATCGCCGAGGTGCTGTCCGAGGCCGGGCGCGGGCCGATGGTGCACCGGGACGATCTGGTGCTGTTTTTTTAACTCGGCATGCAAGTAGGCATGCCGGGTTAATGCCCGGCCGGTACGGCCGGGACCGCGAAGCGGAGGTATTTGCGGACCTGCGCCGCAAATGCCGAGCATCAAATACCGTAGGTATTTTGATGCAAAGTTAATAATTATGCCCCGGGTTTTGAAAAGGCTTTAACCGCAGATGCACGCAGCTGAACGCGGATAAAGACAAAATGCGGGGGAAATGAATCTGTTGACTGGTGCTTGATTTCGTGCTGGCTTGGATCGTTATTGTGGACAGAAACCGCCCAGGCGCAAGCCGCCTCACGAAACTCGAATAACGCCGCCTCTCAAATTATCTGCGTTCATCCCCGGTAGAACGCCCTGAAAATCGTGCCGAGATGCCTTCCACACCAGAAAACACAATGAGTGACAGTCACGAACAACTGATCGACCAACTGGGCCAAGCGGCTCGTGGTGCGGCCCGAGTGCTGGCCGCTTCGGCTGAGGCACAGCGGAACCATGCCTTGAGGTCTGCGGCCGATGCGGTGCGACGGTCTTCGGAAACGATTTTGGCGGCAAACGCTGACGACCTGGCGGCCGGCGAGGCGCGCGGGCTGTCGGCGGCCATGCTGGATCGTCTGCGTCTGAATGAGGACCGGCTGGAGGCGATCGCCGCCGGCCTGGAAGCCATAGCCGAGTTGCCCGACCCGGTCGGCCGCGTGCTGGCCGAATGGACGCGTCCCAACGGCTTGCGCATACGGCGTGTCGCCGTGCCGATCGGCGTCATCGGCGTGATCTACGAGTCGCGCCCCAACGTCACCGCCGACGCGGCCGGGCTGTGTGTCAAGTCCGGCAACGCGGTGATCCTGCGCGGCGGCTCGGAGGCCGTGCACAGCAATCGCGCCATCCACGCGGCACTGGTCGAAGGCCTGTCCGAAGCCGGCCTGCCGCCGGATACCGTGCAGTTCGTGCCGACCCAGGACCGCGCCGCCGTCGGCGCCCTGCTGGCGGCCCATCGCTGGCTGGACATGGTCGTTCCACGCGGCGGCAAGAGCCTGGTCGCGCGCGTGCAGGCTGACGCCCGCGTGCCGGTGCTGGCCCATCTGGATGGCAACAATCATCTGTACATCCATAGCGCCGCCGCTGCCGCCATGGCGGTCGAGGTGGCGGTCAACGCCAAGATGCGCCGACCGGGCATCTGCGGGGCGCTGGAGACGCTGCTGATCGACCGCACGCGCCTGGACCTGGTGCCGGCCCTGGCCGACGCCCTGGTCGAGCGCGGCTGCCAGCTGCGCGCGGATGAGGCATTGCTGGCGCTGGATGCGCGCTTCAAACCGGCGGATGAGAGCGACTGGGCCACCGAGTACCTTGAAGCCATCCTGGCCCTGAAGGCGGTCGACGGGCCGGAGGAAGCGCTGGCGCATATCGCGCGCTACGGCTCAGGCCATACCGACGGCATCATCACCGAAGATCAAAAGGTCGCCGAGGACTTCCTCGCCCGCCTCGACAGCGCCATCGCCGTGCACAACGCCTCGACCCAGTTCGCCGACGGCGGCGAGTTCGGCTTCGGCGCCGAGATCGGCATTGCCACCGGCCGCCTGCATGCCCGTGGTCCCGTCGGCGTGGAGCAGCTCACGACCTTCCAGTACCGGGTGTTCGGCTCGGGTCAGACCCGTCCCTGAAGCCATGCGAATGTTGCGTCTGACGGCACTTTTAGCTCTTTCGCTGGCAACATCGGCGCTTGTTCTGGCGGCGAAACTGGAAACGGCGCAGGGTACGGTTGGGCAGCTCACCCGCGTGGACACCTTGGGCGCCGAGGCCGAGCCGCTGTTGCTCATGCAGCTGGTCGACGGCCGCGTCTTCGCTTTTCCCGGCATCGAGCATCTGCCGGCCGGCGGCGGTGTCGAAGTCGAAATCGATTACCTGCCCGTGGAAGATCTCGGCCAGGTTCCTGAAGCCTGTGCTGCGCGCTTGCTCGGCGTTCCAATCACCGTCGACGGTGAGGAGCGGGTCCAGGCGGCGCGCCGTCCGGTTCCGATTTTCACCAGTTCATCGGACGCCTGTCCCTGAGGTGAGTCGGGGGTCGGTGGGCTGTGGGGCTGGCGCGGTATGGGGCCGCCTTTCCGCCCGCCAAGGGGCTTTACGCGATCGGCGATGCGGATGGTTGGTTGGCGCCTGGGTGCCACTGACATTGCATCGCTGTTGCTTGAGAGTGCAGTGGTTTCGAACGGGGTCCGTGCTGCGGATGGATGCGGCTGGGGACGTGCACGCCGCCGAGCCCCTTGGCGGGCGGAAAGGCAACCCCACACCCCGCTGACAGATTGGTGGTGGTTGAAGGAATCTCTGCTTCGGGCATCGCGGCTGCGGGTAGCCCGCCGAAGCGCCGCTTGTCAGGTGGAGAGGGAACCCATTACCCCGCCGACAACCTGGCAGGTTGAAGACCTCCCCCTCTTCGAACACAGCGGCAAGCTCATCGTTGGGAGTTGGCCCCAAAATTCGAATCGCCCCCCACTCAACCAAACCCTCAGCCTCTTGCACCGGGGGGTGTTGGCTGATTCGGGCTGGGCGCGGCACGGCGGCGCCACGCATCCAGCCGATTCATCAGCTGGCAAAGCGCTTTCCCGAAGCCACTCGCCAAGAATCTGCCGGCTAACAAATCGTACTGGCACCCAAGAGCCCCCCAACCCTCAGCCTCCACAGAAGTCGTACGCCGCGCCCGGCCCGAAGGCAGCCAGCACCCCCCGGTGCACGATGCCCGATCAAACCCGACACCCCCGGTGCACGATGCCCGAACCCAACCGAAACTCTGCAAGCAAGCTCCCGGTCAAAAGCAATGGAATCCAAGCAAGAGCAAGGCAATGACCGCTTGAACTGGCCGCGTGCCGAACCAATTTTTGTCGTGAAGGGGGATCAAGCAAGGAGGTGCAGTCATCATGAAACTCAGTCGCATCAAACCCTTCAACTGGTTCAAACGTGAACAGCCGTCCGCGGGCGAACTGCTGCCCCGGAGAGCGGAAGGCACCGACCCGCTGGCGCGGATGCACCGCGAGATGGATCGCATGTTCGAAGACTTCTTCGGCGGCCGCTGGCCGGACTGGCCGGTGCAGTCGTCTGACCTGGTGCTGCGGCCGAATGTCGACATCGCCGAGTCGAAAAAGACCTATCGGATCTCGGTCGAAGTGCCGGGCGTGGAGGAAAACGAGCTGGAACTGAGCGTCGACGGCGATACCCTGATCATCTCCGGTCAGAAGCGCCAGGAGCACGAGGAAGACGAAGAAGGCTTCCACCGGGTCGAGCGGCGCTACGGCAGCTTCCGCCGGGTGCTCAGCCTGCCGGATGACGCCGACGTCGATGGGATCAAGGCCAACTTCCGCAACGGCGTGCTCGAGATCAAGGTGCCGCGGCGCGAATCGTCCCAGGGCGCTGCCCGCAGCATCAAGATCGGCTGAATCCAGCCGCGTGAAAGGCGCTGCCTGAGACTGCGCGCTTGAAGCATTACAATCGAGCGCTTGTGAGTGCGTAGGGCCGGGCCGGTTTGACAACGATTCGCGCAAGACTGGTTTGCAGCGTTTTCGCGGCGTCGATCGTCGGATCGGTTCAGGCTGCCGGTCCGTTGAGCTTCGCCGACGCCATGGCGCGTCTGGAGTCCAGCAGTCATGTGCTCGAGGCCGCTAGACTGGAATTGGCCCAGGCCCAGGCGGAGTTGGAGCAGGCCCGTGGACGTCGGCTGCCGACGGTCGGCCTCGAAGGCCGCGTGACGCGCCTGGACGGTCCGCTGGATGTCGGCCTGGGCGATGTTCTGCCGGGTTTGGGAGCGCTGTTGCCGCCGGGTCTGGCGCCGGATGGCTTCGAAATCCAGTCCGAGCAGTTCTACAACCTGGCCGTCCAGGCTCGCATGCCGATCTATACCGGCGGGCGAATTTCTGCCGGAATCGCTGCCGGCGAGGCTGGTGCTCGGGCCGGGGAAGCCGCCTTCGAGGCGGCGCGGGCACAGTTGCATGAGCTGCTGGTCCAGCGCTACTTCGGACTGGCGCTGGCGCAGGAAGCGGTCGAGGTGCGATCGGCCACGGTCGAGGGCTTGAGCCGCCACCTGGACGATGCGCTGCGCCTGGAAGAAGAGGGGCTCATCGCCCGCGCGGAGCGTCTGCGCGCCAATGTGGCCCTGGCCGAAGCGCAGCGCGACCTGCGCACCGCCGAGGAACAAAGAACCCTGGCCGGCGCGGCATTGGCCGCCTTGCTGGTCCTGCCGGACGTTCCGCAGCCCAGCACGCCGATCCCGCCGGCGCCGGCCACGCCTTCCCTGCTCGAACTGATCGAGCAGGCCCAGCGGGTCAACCCGACCCTGGCCGAGCTGCGCAGTCGCCAGGCCCAGGCGGAGGCAGCAGTGCGCGCCGAGCGCGGGGGATTCATGCCGACACTGGGCGCCTTCGGCCGGCGCGAACTCTACACCGGCGATCTGACCCTGCTGGATCCGGAATGGGCGGTCGGCCTGGTGGCGGAATGGACCTTGTTCGACGGCTTTCAGCGCCGGGCGCGCGTGGACCAGGCTGCCGCGCGCTCTGATCGTGTCGCCGCCCTGCGGGCCGATGCCGAGCGTCAGATCGAGCTGCTGGTGCGTCAGCGCCACGAGCAGCTGGTCGCCGCGCTGGCCCGGCTCGATTCGTTTTCGACCACCCGTGAACTGGCCGAGGAGAGCCTGCGCGCGCAGCAGCTCGCTTTCGAAGAAGGGCTGGCGTCCTCGCTGGACGTGATCGATGCCGAACTCGCCCTGTCGCGCGTGCGCCTGGGCGAGCTGGATGCGCGGCTGCAGGCCTGGAATGCGCTGGCCGGCCTGTACGCGGCCAGCGGGCAGACGGCCCAGCTGCCCGAGCGAATCCAGGCCCGACTTTCGCAGACTGACCATCGACTGGACTGACATCCATGGCGACAAAAACATCCCGGCGCAAGCTGATTCTCCGCGCGCTGATCATTATCCTGCTGGCCGGCCTTCTGATCGCCGCGATCTGGCTGATCCGTCATTTCAGCCAGCCCGAGCCGGTTTGGGTGCAGGGGCAGATCGAGACCACGCAGGTGCGCGTGGCGGCCAAGGTTGGGGGACGGGTAGAGTCGGTGATCGTCGAGCGGGGTCAGCGGGTGGAAGCCGGCGATCTGCTGGTGGTGCTGGATTTGCCCGAGGCCCGCGCTCGCGCGCGCCAGATCGAAGCCCAGGTCGAAGCCGCCCAGGCCATGGCCGACAAGGCCGAGACCGGCGCCCGCGAGGAGCAGATTCGCGCCGCCCGGGCCCAGTGGCGCGCGGCCGAAGAGCAGGCCGAATTTGCCCGCGTGACCGCAGGGCGCATCGAGCGTCTCCACGACAACGGCGTGGTGCCGGCGCAGCGACGCGACGAAGTCGTAGCCAAGGCCGCCGCCGCTCGCGCCCAGGCCGATGCGGCGCGCGAGGCCTACGAGATGGCCCGGGACGCCACGCGCCCCGAAGAACGGCGCGCCGCGCTGGCGCAATTGTCCCAGGCAGAAGGCGGCCGCCAGGAAGTCCAGGTCGCGCTGGACGAGGCCGAGCAGCGTGCGCCGGTCGGCGGTGAAGTCAGCAACACCGTGGTCGAACCCGGCGAGGTGGTCGGCCCCGGCTCGCCGCTGGTGATGATCAGCCGCACCGATGACCCCTGGCTGACTTTGAACCTGCGCGAGGATCTGCTGGCGGGCGTTCGCATGGGCGGGGAACTGACCGGCGAAATCCCCGCGCTGGGTCGGCAACGGGTCACCTTCCGCGTCGACTACATCGCCCCCCTGGCCGACTTCGCCACCTGGCGTTCGACCCGCGACCTGGGCGGCTTCGATCTGCGCACCTTCGAGGTACGAGCGCGGCCGGTGCAGCCGGTCGAGGGTTTGCGGCCAGGGATGACGGTGCTGATCGAAGAGCGGGTGTTGCTGGAATCGCGTTGAGCACGGCGCAGTCTCTTGCGATGGGCGTGAGTGGTGGACAGTTGGGTCCCGGAGGCATCCGTTTGGTCGGGCATAGGGCGCCGATGGACGTTGGTTGTGTTCTGGCATCGTGCACCGGCGGGTGCTGGCTGCCTTCGGGCCGGGCGCGGCGTACGACGGCTGGGGAGGCTGAGGGTTGGGGGCTCCTGGGTGCCGGTACGATTTGCTCGCTGGCTTGCTGGACAGGGAGTGGCTTCGGGAAAGCGCCTTGCCTGCTGACGAATCGGCTGGCTTTGTGACCCCGCCGCGCCGCGCCCGGCCCGAATCAGCCAACACCCCCCGGTGCAAGAGGCTGAGGGTTTGGTGGGGTGGGGGGCACGTTGGCTTCCGGGGCCAACTCCCAGCAATGAGTCTGCCGCGATACCCGAAGAAGAAAATCCCTCAGCCACCCCAATCTGTCAGCGGGGTATGGGGTTGCCTTTCCGCCCGCCAAGGGGCTCGGCGGCGTGCACGTTTCCAGCCGCATCCGTCGGCTGCAAGAACCCTTGTCGAAACCACTGAGCGCTCAAGTTACAGAGATGCAGTCTCAGTGGCACCCAGGCGCCAGCAAACCATCCGCCTCGCCAATCGCGTAAAGCCCCTTGGCGGGCGGAAAGGCGACCCCATGCCCCGCCGACCCCCTGAAACTCCCAAAGGGCAAACGGGCAGCACCAGGCCATGCCGGCTCCAGACCCCGCGAATGAACCCGGATGGTGATGTGACATGCGCACCGTCCTGACCCGCGAACTCAAGCGATTCGCCCATACGCCGCGGCTGTGGTTCCTGGTCGTGGTCGCGCCGTTCGTCCTGCCGGGGCTGCTGATCGCGATGTTCGTGGAGCGGGCGCCAACCGAGTTGCCGGTGGCCATCCTCGATTACGACAACAGTCACCTGTCGCGCCAGATCATCCGCGCGCTGGACGCCACTCCGGGCATCCGGGTGCAGGGCTTTCCCGCCGACCTGCAGGCTGCTGGAAGCCTGGTGCGTCGGGGCGAGGTGTTTGCGATGGTCGCGCTGCCGCCGGAGCTGGAAAGAGACATGCTGCGCGGCGAAGCGCCCCGAGTCCAGCTGTACTACAACCGCCAAATGCTGACCGCCGGTAACGTCATCATGCGCGAGGTGCGTACGGCCATCGGCACCGTGGGCGCCGGCATTGGCCTGGCCCAGGGCGTCTTTCCGCCGGTGCGCACCGACAATCATCCGCTGTTCAACCCCGGCCTGGACTTCGCGCGCTTCCTGGCCTTGCCGCTGATCGTCACCCTGCTGCATATCCTGGTCGTCATCGTGGCCATCGACGTCACGGGGCGGGAACTGCGCGAGAGCACGGCCGGGGAGTGGCTGCGAGCGGCCGACGGCGCCGTGTTGCGGGCGCTGCTGCTCAAGCTGCTGCCGTACTTTGCCTGGTTTGCGCTGGCCGGCATGGGCCTACTGGCGTTTTCTGCCCACGTGCTGGGTCTGGAAGTGCGTGGCCATGGCGGACTTTGGCTGGGCGGCTGGGTGGTGCTGACCGCCGCCTGCATGGGCTTAGGGGTTTTTCTGGCCGGCTTGTTCGGTAATCTGCGCATGGCCACCAGCGTGGCCAGCGTCGTCATCAGTCCGGCTTTCGCCTACTCCGGCATGACCTTTCCGGCCGAGGCCATGGACGGCTTCGCCAGCATCTGGTCCCACCTGCTGCCGCTCGGGCACTACCTGAAGCTGCAGACGGGTCAGCTGGCCATGGGCTCATCGATCGCGGCCAGCCTGCCGCATCTGCTCTGGCTGCTGCCCTTCGTGTTCCTGCCGCTGCTGGTGATCAAGCGCTGGCGCCGGCTGTTGAGCGATGAGCGTCTGTGGGGGGCGCGCTGATGGGAAGTTTCGGTATTCTTCTGATGGAACTGCGCGCGGCCCTGACCGACCGCGGCGTGGTGCTGATCATCATCGGCGGCAGCATCTTTTACGCGCTGTTTTATCCGCTGCCCTACAAAGCCCAGGTCGCCGTCGGCCTGCCGGTGATCGTGGTCGATCAGGACGGCAGCGCGCACAGCCGCGATCTGATCCGTCGGGTCGATGCCGTCGAGCAGGTCCGTGTGATCGAAGTCACCCGCGAAGCACGCCCTGCCGAGACCCGATTGCGCGACATGCAGGCGGCCGGCATGCTGCTCATCCCGCCCGACTTCGAGCGTGACATCCTGCGCCAGCGCCCCGTCCAGGTCGGCGCCTTCGGCAATGCGGCCTTCATGGTCATGTATTCACAGACCGTCACCGGCATGTCCAATGCCGTGCAGGACTTCAGCGGCGAGATCGTGCGCGAGCGCAAGCTGGCCGAAGGCCGCCCGCCGTTTCTGGCCGACACCCTGGCCCAGCCGCTGGCCGTCGACCTGCACGAGTTGTTCAATCCGGACGGCGGTTATGCCAATTACGTGGTGCCGGCGGTACTGATCCTGATCCTGCAGCAGACCTTCCTGATCGGCATCGGCATGATGGGTGCCGGCCGGCGGGAGCAGGGGCTGGCGCGCGCCTCGGGCTTGCGCGAGCTGCTGGCTCAGGCCGGTGCCTACGTGCTGCTGATGGCGGTGCTGCTGGGATTCTTCCTGCTGGTGGTCTACGAGATCTACGACTTCCCGCGCTTTGGCCGGGTGGCGGACGTTTACTGGCTGCTGTTGCCGTTTTTCCTGGCGGTCACCTTCCTCGGCCTGGCCCTGGGCCAGATGTTCCGTTCGCGCGAGACCGCCATGCAGCTGATGATGCTGGTCAGCGTGCCGGCGATCTTCCTGGCCGGGTTTGCCTGGCCGGCCGAGATCATGCCGGGCTGGCTGGTCGCCGCAGGTCAGTTGATTCCGTCCACGCCAGGGATCGACGGCTTCGTGCGCGTTCACCAGATGGGCGCGGCGCTGGACGAGGTGCGCCCGTCCCAGATCCAGCTCTGGGTGCTGGCGGGCTTTTACCTGCTGCTGGCCTGGCTGGGCACCCGGTTCCATCGCGAGGCTGCGGTATCCTAGGCGACTTAAGTCCACGCCTGCCTGAAGCCCAGCCATGTTCACCAGCGAATCCTCCTCAGCGACCCCCATTTACTCTCTCGACGCCGCCGGGCTGGACAGCTGGCTGGCCCGGGCCGATGCCGCCCGGGCCAGCTGGGTGAAGGCGACCGGTTTCAAGCCTGAGCGCGGGCGCTGGCTGGCGGTTCCGGATGACAATGGCGGATTGGCCTGCGTGCTCAGCGGGCGCGAATCGGACGATCGGCTTTGGGCGCTGGCCCATCTGCCGGCCCTGCTGCCGGAGGGTGACTACCGTTTCCAGCCCGAATGGTCGACTGATGAGATCCAGCGTGCCCGTATCGGTTTCGGTCTTGGCGGCTACCGCTTCGGTCGCTACAAGAAGCAGCCCCCGAGAAGCGTTCGACTGGTCGTGCCGGAAGCCGAACAGCGCGAGCTCAAGGTTCTGGTCGAAGCCTCTATTTATGTGCGCGACCTGGTCAACACACCGGCGCTGGATCTGGGCCCGGCCGAGCTGGCCGCATCGGCCGAAAAGCTGGCAACCGATCATGGCGCGGCTTTCGAAGTGATTTCCGGTGAGCGCCTGGAGCACGAGTTTCCGGCCATTCACGTGGTCGGCCAGGCCTCAAGCCGCCCGCCCTGCCTGATTCGTCTGCAATGGGGAGAGCCGGACGCGCCGCCGCTGGCCCTGGTCGGCAAGGGGGTGATCTTCGATTCCGGTGGTCTGAACATCAAGCCCGGCGACGGCATGGTGCTGATGAAAAAGGACATGGGCGGCGCGGCCCACGTGCTGGGCCTGGCGAAAATCATCATGGCGCTGGGACTGAAGGTGAACCTGCGCGTTTACGTTCCGGCGGTGGAAAACGCGATCTCCGGCAATGCCTACCGGCCGTCCGACATCATCAGGACGCGCAAGGGACTGAGCGTGGAGATCGGCAATACCGATGCCGAGGGGCGGGTGGTGTTGTCCGATGCCCTGACCTGGGCCAGCGAAGAGGGGGCTGAGCGCATCATCGACATGGCCACGCTCACCGGCGCGGCGCGCGTGGCGCTGGGCGAGGACTTGCCACCGCTCTACGCCCGCGATGGACAGCAGGCCCGTGCAATCCAGGACCTGTCCTTCGAGGTCGAGGATCCGCTGTGGCACCTGCCCTTGTACAAACCCTACAACAGCTACATCAAGCCGGCCATTGCCGACCTGTCCAACTCGGGTACCAGCAAGTTTGCAGGCAGCCTGACCGCCGCCCTGTTTCTGGATCATTTCGTTGAACCGCAAGTCGACTGGTATCACCTTGACATCTATGCCTGGAACCTGGGCGATCGTCCGGGTCGCCCCGCCGGCGGTGAAGCCCAGGGTCTGCGCGCCCTGTGGGCGTGGTTGAAGCGCGAGTATGGGGCCGGCTAAAGCCGCCAGACGCCGAGGACGATCACCCCCACCAGCGCGAACAGGAGCATGATCAGGTAAGACAATCCGAGCAGCAGGAACTTGAGCAGCGTCAGCACCCAGCCCTGGCCGTAGAAGCGCTTCATGCTGATCAAGACGTAGGCGGGAATCCACAGCCAGATGGCGATGGCGATCCAGTACAGCAGGCCGCTCAGCAAGCCGTGGCCGAGGAATACGGCATCGCCGAGCAGGTCCCGTACCAGGGCGATCAGGTACAGCCCGACCAGGCTCAGGAACAGGAACGCGTGGTTGTGCACCTGCAGCAGGAGATGCTCGATGTAATAGCGCCTGGAGAACAGGTAGAGCACCCCGACCCAAGCTGAAAACAGCGGCAGGATCACGAACATGGTCTGCGGCAGCATGCCGGCGGCGGTGCGGATGAAGCGGGCCGGGTTGCGCACCGCCTCGCGCGCGTTGGCGTCGATGGTGCCGACCTGACGGTTCAACCAGGCATTGCCCCGTGTTCCCAACCAGGAAACCTCCAGCGGATTGTCCTCCGGGTGCCAGTCCTCCCTGTTGAACTGAATGGCGCCGCCGGAGCCGTCGGCAAAGCCCAGCGCGGCGTCATCGGGAAGGCCGCTGAAGTCTGCCGCGCTGATCACCAGCGTGACGATCAGGAAGGCGAAAATACTGGTCACCAGGTACAGGCGCACCGGCGGGGTGTAGCGCGCGCGTTTGCCCTCGATGTATTCGTGCGACAGCCAGCCGGGCTTGAACAGCAGGCGCTGCAGTGTGCGCCACATGCGCGAGTCGTAGTACAGGGTTTCCGTGGCGACCTCGCCGACCAGGCCGGGCAGGGCGCGAATGAAAGTGCGGGCCGGCTGGCCGCAGCGATGGCAGTAGGGCCCGCTCAGCGGCGTGCCGCAATTGTTGCAGACGCGGTCGGCCCTGGTGTTCGCTGTTGATTCATCGCCGGCTTGCAAGGATTGCGCTCCCGGACAACAATGCCGCTCCCTTGTCGACTCCCCGAAGTATATGTCAGGTCCGCTCCAGCCCCCGCTGAGCCACGAGGTGCGCCGCACCCTGGTGCTGGCCGCACCGCTGGTGATCGGGCAGTTGACCAACTTCGGCATGAACTTCGTCGACACGGTGATGGCCGGTCGACTGGGGACGGTCGACCTGGGCGCCATCGCGGTGGGTTCGGCGGTGTGGTCGGCCGGCGTCCTGTTCACCCTGGGCGTGCTGCTGGCCGTTTCGGCCACGGTGTCGCAGCTCGACGGCGCCGGCCGCCGGATGCAGGCGGGGGAGTTCACGCGGCAGGCCTTGTGGTTGGCACTCGCCCTGGCTGCGGGTCTGGTGATGCTGGCGCTGGGTGCCGGGCCGCTGATGGTGGCGCTGGAGTTCGACGATGCGGTGGCCGAGCTGGCCATGGGCTATCTGCGCGCGATCGCCTGGGGCGCGCCGGCGTTGGCATTGATGCTGACGCTGCGCTTTTTCTCCGAAGGCAGCGGCCACACCCGGCCGACCATGTACGTGGGGCTGCTGGGCATCGCGCTGAACGTGCCGTTGAACTGGATGCTGATGTTCGGCAATCTCGGTTTTCCTCGCCTGGGCGCGGTCGGCGCCGGCTGGGCCACGGCGATCGTGCTGTGGCTGCAGCTGTTGCTGATGATCGCCTGGGTCGCTAAACGGCCGCAGTACCGCGCCTTCGCCGTGTTCGGGCGCTTTTCGTGGCCGAACGGGCGCGAAATCATCGCCTTGCTGAAAGTGGGCCTGCCGATCGGTTTCATGGTGCTGATGGAAGGCGGGCTGTTCGTCGCTTCGGCATTGTTGATCGGCACCTTGGGCGCCCTGCCGGTGGCCGCCCACCAGGTGGCAATGAACTACACCGGGCTGGTGTTCATGGTGCCCCTGGGATTGTCTGGCGCGATCACGGTGCGAGTCGGCAATGCCATAGGCCGCGGCGACCCGGAAGGTGCCCGGCGCGCCGGCCTGGTCGGCATCGGCATGGCGGTGGTGTTCGCGCTGGTTTCGGCCGCGATCATCGTGCTGTTCCCGGAGCAGATCGTGCGCCTGTACACGGCCGATCCGGAAGTGATCGCGCTGGGCGCCAGCCTGCTGCTGTTCGGGGCGATCTTTCAGCTCTCCGACGGCATCCAGGTGGCGGCCGCCGGCGCCCTGCGCGGCATGAAGGACACGCGCATCCCCATGCTCTACAGCGTGCTGGCCTACTGGATGATCGGCATGAGCGTGGGCTGGTGGCTGACCTTTCGCGCCGATTGGGGTCCGGCCGGGATGTGGGTCGGCATCCTGACCGGCTTGAGCGTGGCCGCCGTGTTGCTGACCGGCCGCTACCTGCGCCTGAGCGCCCTGCGCATCAGCCCCGCTCGTGCCTGAGCCGTGACCTCTTGCACATTGTGATCGTCACGCCGCCACACTAAAATTCCGGCTTTCCTACCGACCGCAGGCCGACCATGGCGCATTCCAGAAAACCCAATATCCTCGTCCGGCTGTGGCTGGGCTTCTGGCGCGGCGTCACGGCGCTGCGCATGGCGACCTTCAACATCGTCTTCCTGCTGGTACTGGCCCTGATCATCGGAGCCATCCTGCGCGGCGGGGACCAGTTGGTGATCGACGAAGACACCACCCTGGTGCTGAACCCGCGCGGGTTCATCGTCGAGGAACACACCGGCTCACCCATCGAGCGGGCGCTGGCCGAAGCCCTGGGACAGGGCGTGGCCGAGACCCAGCTGCGCGACCTGCTCCGGTCGCTGGAGCGTGCGGCCGCCGATGACCGTATCACCCAGGTGCTGATTTCAACGGAGGAACTGGCCGGCGTTGCTCCGGGCGTCATGCTCGAACTGAGTGCCGCCTTCGAGCGCTTCCGCGCCAGCGGCAAGCCGGTGATCGCCTACGGCGGCTTCTTCAGCCAGGGCCAGTATTTCATGGCCTCGCTGGCCGACGAGGTGTGGATGGACCCGGAGGGCGTGGTGCTGCTGACCGGCTACGGTTTCTTTCGCCAGTATTTCGCCGAGGGCCTGGAGCGCCTGGGCGTCGACGTCAACCTGATTCGCGTCGGCGACTACAAGTCGGCCATGGAGCCCTTCATCCGCTCCGACATGTCGCCGGAAGACCGCGAGGCGACCGAGTACTTCCTCAATGACCTGTGGCAGCGCTATGTCGAAATGACCGCGCGCAATCGCGGCATGCCGGTCGAGGTCATGACCGACCTGACGCAGAACTTCGCCCGCCACCTGCAGGCCGCCGACGGGGACATCGCCCGGATGGCCCTGGACCGGGGCCTGGTCGACCGGCTGGTCAGTCGGCCCGAAATGCGCGCCGAAATGGCGCTGCGCGGGGCGCCCGACGACAACGGCAGTTTCCGCAACATCGGCTTTGCCACCCTGGCCGCCATGCCCGATCCCAAGAAGCTGCGTCGGCCGTCCGAGCAGGTCGGTGTGATCGTCGCCCAGGGCGTCATCACCGAGGGTATGCAGCCAGCCGGGGTGATCGGCGCCGACAGCACCTCGCGCCTGATACGCCAGGCCCTGCATGACGACAGCATCCGCGCCGTGGTCCTGCGCGTCGATTCCGGCGGCGGCAGCGCGTTCGCCTCCGAGGTCATCCGGCGGGAGTTGATGGCCCTGCGCGACGCCGGCAAGCCCGTGGTGGTCAGCTTCGGCAACGTCGCCGCATCCGGCGGCTACTGGATTGCCATGGGCGCCGACGAGATCTGGGCCTATCCGTCGACGATCACCGGTTCCATCGGTATCTTCGGCTTCTTCCCGACCTTTCAGGACACGCTGGCCAAGATCGGCATTTACACCGACGGCGTCGGCACCACACCGCTATCCAGCGCGCTGCGCCCGGACCTGGAACTGGACGACGAAGCGCGCCAGCTGCTGCAGAGCTTCATCGAACACGGTTACCGCGAATTCATCGGCCTGGTCGCGGAACATCGAGACATGACTCTCGCCGAGGTCGAGGCCGTGGCCCAGGGCCGGGTCTGGACCGGTGCGCAGGCTCAGCAGCGCGGCCTCGTGGACCAGCTCGGCACGCTGGAAGAGGCCATCGGCTCGGCCGCGCGCATGGCGGGCCTGGGCGAGGACTTCCGCTTCAGCTACGTCCAGCCCGAACTCAAGCCCTGGCAGCAGTTCCTGACCCAGATGGGCGCGCGCGCCATTCTGGCCGCCGGCTTCGACCCGGCCGGCTCCTGGATGAACTGGTTGCCGCAGGAGTTGCGCGCGGGACTGCTCGCTGACCTGCATCTCGTGCTCGACAGCACGCGCCACGGGCGGCCGGGCGTCATGGCCCACTGCCTGTGTGAGGCGCCGCGGTAGCCCGATTGGCACGATCGCGATCGCGAAGCGGGGGCATTTGCGGACATTCGCCGTAAACGCCGAGCATCGAAGACGGCCGGCGCCCGGCTCAGTCCCGGCCGGGGTCTGCCGCCAGCAGGCCCTGAATCCGGGCCAGGCCCTCGAGCTGGGCCAGTTCACGTTCGATGACCCGCAGTCTGGCATCCCGCGCAGGCTGCGGGTCTGCCTCGCCCAAGGCCTCTTGTTCCTCGCGCAGCGTGTGGATCTGGCGTCCCAGCTCGAACGCCATCCGGCCTTCCCGACCCGCGCAGTTCGCTGGCAAGGGCTCGGCAGTCAGTCCGAGGTCGAACAGGCGGTGCGGGGTGCACTGCGCAAGCTCTGCCGCGCCGTCCGCGGCGAACTCCGTCGCCGGCTCGATGGAGTCGGGGGAGGCATAAGGCGCGGTATCGGGGGTCGGTTCCGAATTCGGCATCGGGGCGCACGCGACCAGCAGGGCGGTGCACAGTACCGGGAACAAGTGACGGTTCATGCGGATGGCTTCAGTACACTACGGGACCGGTTCTTGCAACGCCCCAGCATAAGTCATTCATGGATCCAGTGACTCACGGCATTTTCGGGGCGCTCTGGGCGCTGCCGGCGGCGCGGCGCGAACGCATGCGGGCCGCCGCCCTGGCCGGGGCCACCAGCGGCATGGCGGCCGATCTAGACGCGTTGATCCGCTCGCGCGAGGATACGTTGCTCTACATCGAGTTCCACCGCCAGTTCACCCACTCCTTTGCCTTTGCGCCGGTCGGCAGCCTGGCCGTGGCCCTGTTGCTGTGGCCGCTGTTGAAGCGCCAGGCGCCTTTCGCCCAGGTCTACCTGTGGTGCCTGCTCGGCTATCTGGCCCATCCCCTGCTGGATGCCTGCACCTCCTACGGCACCCACCTGTTCTGGCCGTTCAGCGATCAGCGTGTGGCCTGGAACTGGATCAGCGTGATCGATCCGCTGTATTCGCTGCCGCTGGCTGCCCTGTTGGGCCTTGCGCTGTGGCGGCGCCGGCATCGCTGGTCTTACCTGGCGCTGGGCTGGATGGCGGCCTACATGGCTTTTGGCGCCTGGCAGAATCATCGAGCCGAGAACCTGGCCCAGGACTGGGCGGGGGAGCAGGGTCTCGTGGTGGAGCGGCTGGTCGCCAAGCCGGCCTTTGCCAACCTGGTGCTCTGGCGCGCCATGGTCGACGATGGCGTGGATTTCCACCTGGTGGCGATTCACACGCTGCCCTGGCGCGAAGCCGTTTTCCATCCGGGGGGGTCGGCGCCGCGCTTTCGGGTGGATGGCTTTGACCCGGCCACGCGCCTCGGTTCCGATCTGGCCCGCTTCGATCATTTTTCCTCGCACTGGCTGATTCATTACCCGGAGCACGATCAGAGCGGGCGAATCTTCGTCGGCGACTTTCGCTACGCCATCGATCCGGCCAGCCAGCGCCCGCTGTGGGGCGTGCTCCTGGACCCGGACGACCCGGACACGGCTGCCGAGTACACTACGCCCCGCCGCATGACCGACGATGATCGGCGGCGGTTTTTCCAGCGCTTGCGCGGAGAGGCGCCCGAGCGCATCGACTGATTGAACCCCGAAGGGAGACCAGCAGCATGCTCGCAGTGGTAACCGACTTCATCTGGACCTACGTGCTGATCGCGGTGTTGATCGTGATGGGCCTGATCTTCACCATTGGCTCGCGTTTTGTCCAGTTCCGCTACTTCGGCGCCATGTTCCGCGTGCTGGGCCAGGCCTTCAGGCACCATCCGGGCCAGGTGTCCTCGTTCCAGGCGCTGACCTTGAGCGTGGCCGGGCGCGTCGGCGCCGGCAATATCGCGGGTGTGGCCGTGGCCATCACGCTGGGCGGGCCGGGCGCGGTCTTCTGGATGTGGGTGGTCGGTCTGATCGGCATGGCGACCAGCTTCTTCGAGTGTGCGCTGGCCCAGGCCTACAAGGTGCGCGATCCGCGCACCGGGGTGTTCCGCGGCGGGCCGATGTATTACATCGAGCGCGGCTTGGGCAGTCGGGGTCTGGGGATCGCGTTCTGCGTGCTGCTGATGGTGACCTTCGGGCTGGCTTTCGTGTCGCTGCAGTCCTTCACCGCGGCTTCCTCGCTGAACCAGGCCTTCGGTATCCCCACCTGGGTCAGCGGCGCGCTGCTGTGCACCATCGTCGGCATCACTATCTTCGGCGGCGTCAGGCGCATCTCGCAGGTCACCGAGTGGGTGGTGCCCGTCATGGCCATTCTGTACGTCAGCGTGGCCCTGGTCGTGGTCGCCATGAATATGGGCGAGATTCCCGCGGTACTCACCCTGATCGTGCACAGCGCCTTCGGACTGGAGCAGGCCGTGGGCGGCGGCGTCGGGGCGGCCATCATGTACGGCGTGCGCCGCGGTCTGTTTTCCAACGAGGCGGGCCTGGGCAGCGCGCCCAACGTGGCGGCGGTGGCCTACGTGCCGCATCCGGTCAACCAGGGGATCGTGCAGTCGTTCAGCGTGTTCATCGACACCATCATCATCTGCACGGTCACGGCCTTTCTCATCGTCATGGCCGGCATGTACAACACCGGCGCGGAGGAGAACGGCGTGGTCCTGACCCAACTCGCACTGGCCCAGCACGTCGGCCCATGGGGCCAGACCTTTGTCAGCGTCATCCTGGTGCTGTTCGCCTTCAGCTCCATCCTGTACAACTTCTACCTGGGCGAAAACGCCTCGCATTGGCTGGATCCGGGCAATCGTCTGCTGTTCACCATCTTCCGCATCCTGATGCTGGTGCTGATCCTGTGGGCCTCGATGCAGGATTTGCGTACCATCTTCAACTTCGCCGACCTGACCATGGCCCTGCTTGCCCTGGTCAACCTGATTGCCCTGGCGCTGATGATGAAGGTCTGCTTCCGCCTGCTGCGCGACTACGACGAACAGTCGCGTGCTGGCCAGGTGCCGGTGTTCAAGCCCGAAGACTTTCCCGACTTGAAGATCGACCGCGACGCCTGGTCGGACGTGCCTCGGTCCTGAGTCAAAAGCCTAAAAGCCTAAAAGCCTCTCGCCAAGACGCAAAGACGCAAAGGACGCCAAGGAAAAGAAAGGAAAAGCGAACAAAAAGCAAAGGGAAGAAATGCATTGGACTTGCAGCTTGCACTGTGGAGGCCGCAAGCCAGGTTTTCCCCCAAGCCTTTAACTCTTCTTTGTTTTCCTTTGCGCCCTTTGCGTCTTGGCGCCTTTGCGAGAGGCTTTAAATCTCCAGACTTAAGCCGCCGAGCGGTGGCGCTTGAGGTAGACCAGAAGCTGGGAAATGGCGGCCGGGGTCATGCCGGGAATGCGGCTGGCCTGGTCGATGGAGTGGGGGCGGATGCGGTCGAGTTTTTCGGTCAGCTCGGCCGACAGCCCGCGGACCACTCGGAAATCAAAATCTTCCGGGATGGTTTCGCCGGCTGATCGGCGCTGGCGCTCGATCTCGACCTGCTGGCGGTCCAGGTAGCCGGCATAGCGGACCTGGATGGCAACCTGCTCGGCCACGTCCTCGGCCGCCACGCCGGGGCCGAAGCCCTCCACCTGCATCAGGGCCGGGTAATCCACCTCCGGCCGGCGCAGCAGTTCCTCGGCGCTGGCGCCCTTGCTGATGGAAATCCCCAGGCGCGCGCTCGCTGCCAGGGCTTTTGGCGTGCCGGCGCCGATGCGCAGGCCGCGCAGGCGCTCGAGCTCGGCGGAGATGGCATCGCGGCGCCGACAGTAGGCGTCCCAGCGCGCGTCGTCGACCAGCCTGAGTTCGCGGCCGGTCTCGGTCAGGCGCAGGTCCGCGTTGTCCTCGCGCAAGTGCAGGCGAAACTCGGCCCGGCTGGTGAACATGCGGTAGGGCTCGGGCGCGCCCTGGGTGATCAGGTCGTCGACCAGCACGCCGATGTAGGCCTGATCGCGCCCGGGTGTCCACGGCTCCAGGCCGGCAGCGCGGCGGGCCGCGTTGAGGCCGGCCAGCAGGCCCTGGGCCGCGGCTTCCTCGTAACCGGTGGTGCCGTTGATCTGGCCGGCGAAGTACAGGCCCTCAAGGCAGCGGGTTTCCAGGCTGGGCTTCAGGTCGCGCGGGTCGAAGAAGTCGTACTCGATGGCGTAGCCGGGCCGGGTGATGTGCGCGTTCTCCAGGCCGGGGATGGAGCGCACCAGCGCGATCTGCACGTCAAAGGGCAGGCTGGTCGAAATCCCGTTCGGGTACCACTCGTTCAGGTTCAGGCCCTCGGGCTCGAGGAAGATCTGGTGCGAGCTCTTGTCGGCAAAGCGCACCACCTTGTCCTCGATCGAGGGGCAGTAGCGCGGGCCGGTGCCTTCGATGGCGCCGGAGTACATCGGTGAGCGGCCCAGGTTGGCGCGAATGACCTCGTGCGTTGCCTCGGCCGTGCGGGTGATCCAGCACGAGACCTGGCGCGGATGCTGCTCACGGGTACCAAGAAACGAAAATACCGGCCGCGGCTGGTCGCCTGGCTGCTCGGTCAGCCCGGAGAAGTCGATGCTGCGCCCGTCCAGGCGCGGCGGAGTGCCGGTCTTCAGGCGCCCGACGTTCAGCGGCAGTTCGCGCAGGCGCGAGGCCAGGGCATTCGAAGGGGCATCGCCGGCCCGGCCACCGGCCAGCTGGGTCTCGCCCATGTGGATGCGTCCGCTTAAGAAAGTGCCTGTGGTCAGGACCACGGCTTGAGCGCGAAATGCCAGGCCCATGGCGGTGCGCACGCCGACCACGCGCTCGCCCTCGACCAGCAGGTCGTCGACCGGTTGCTGGAACAGGCTCAGGTTCGGCTGCTGTTCGACCATACGCCGAATGGCCGCGCGGTACAGGCTGCGGTCGCACTGCGCCCGGGTGGCGCGCACGGCCGGGCCCTTGCGTGCGTTCAGGGTTCGCCACTGGATGCCGGCGCGATCCGCGGCCTGCGCCATGACGCCGCCCAGGGCGTCGACCTCGCGGGTCAGGTGGCCCTTGCCGATGCCGCCGATGGCCGGGTTGCAGCTCATCTGCCCAACGGTTTCTATGCTGTGGGTGACCAGCAGGGTGCGTGCGCCCGTCCGCGCAGACGCCAGCGCGGCCTCGGTGCCGGCATGGCCACCGCCGATCACGATCACGTCAAACGAATCCGGGTACTGCATGGGTGGGACCGGGTGGTCAGAAAATGACCGACAAGTGTAGCAGCGTGCTGTCGTGCCGGCCAGCGCTCCTATTAGCCTGGCATCAAAATACCTACGGTGTTAGATGCTCGGCATTTGCGGTGCAGGTCCGCACATCTCCGCTCATAAGGCCCGGCCGTGCCGGCCTAGCGCTCGATCTGGCGCTGCCGATCGGGGCTGGTCCTGGCCGGAGCCGGCGGGCGAACCTCGCGCTGCGCCGGCGGGGATATGCGGGCTTCCCGCGTTCGTTGCTGGGGCTGGGCGCGGGGCGCCGGCGCCTGCTGCCGCGCGGGTGCCGGCGGGCGGCTGTGCGGGGAGCGCGTCGGCTGGCCGATACTGGGCTGCCGGGTGCGGTCCGCC
>SL_3KL_010_SEDDRAFT_10000185_pt1 | contig 45863 bp, 43 predicted proteins | sample SodLakKL_010_SED_2_FD_10381 | JGI IMG/M metagenome (IMG submission 10381) | reverse complement strand
CCGCCAGGGCGGCAGACAGCTCGGTGACTTGCTGCTGCAGGGCTTCGCTATTGGGGCTGACGGCCGTCATGGCGCACCATCCTGTCGGCTCCGCCGTTTCAAGCCACCCACCCCTAACGCAAGTTTAACATCCAGGGCCCCGCCCCCGGCCAAAAAATGCAAACACTCGCACAACTTGGCTATTTATCGTGAATCAGATGACAGGCGGCACACTCCATGCCCTGCTGGTGCGCCGAGATCGCCTTGAAGGACTCGGTGGGGCGGTGGCACATGACGCAGGTTTCGTCCGGAACCGGCTCCGGCGGCACGCGGATGTTGGCCATGTGCTCATCAGCGCCATCACGGTGGCAGATCATGCAGTTCTGATGCGCCTGCACCGGCGTTTCGGCCATGGCCCGGTGGCACATCAGGCACTGGTCGTTGGCCGCCCAGGCCGGTGACAGCAAAACGGCCAGCAACAGCGGCAGGCAAAAACAGCAAACTCGTTTCATCTTGACACTCATCTCAATCATCCAGGCAAGGTGGGCCCTACACCACGGCTAATCGACATTAAAACAGATTTGGCCGACTAGTGACACCCTCAGCCGAGTAATCAGCGGGTTTGCAGGCGGCGAAGGCTTTTCGTGGCCGAACTGCCGCACTGGAATGACTACCTCCCGACACAGCAGCCCAAGGCAACGCACTGGGCACGCAGCCTGGAAGCCAAAAAAGTGTTACTTTTGCGGGCCATGGGAAAAAGTCCGGACACATTGTTGCCCACGACCATGAAATCCTATTCATCCACGCTCACCTTGTTCGACCGAATATGGAACCAGCACGTGATCAAGGCCGGGCCGTCCGGCGCCGCGATCGTGGCGATTGATCGGGTCTTTCTGCATGAACGCACCGGTAGCATTGCGCTGAAAAGCCTGGCCGACCAGGGCCGCCAGATCCGTTCACCGGAGCGGGTGTTCTGCACCATGGATCACATTGTTGACACATTCCCGGGCCGTGGCGACGAGACGCGAATGCCGGGAGGGCGCGAGTTCATCACAACCACGCGCGTCGCGGCCCGGGCGGCTGGAATTCATCTGTTCGATATCGGCGACCCGGACCAGGGCATCGTCCATGTCGTGTCTCCGGAGCAGGGGATTGCTCTGCCTGGCCTGACCCTGGTCTGCCCTGACAGCCATACCGGCACCGTCGGTGGTCTGGGCGCCCTGGGCTGGGGAATAGGCTCCAGCGAGGCTGAACATGCGCTGGCCACAGGCACCCTGGTGGTCGAGCGTCCACGCCAGATGCGGGTGCGCTTCGAGGGTCGCTTGGGCTTCGGGGTGTCGGCCAAGGACATGATCCTGGCCCTGATCGGTGCGCACGGGGCCGGCGGCGGCGTGGGTTGCGTGGTCGAATTCGCCGGCTCTGCGGTGCGCGACCTGGCGGTCGAAGCGCGCCTGACCCTGTGCAACATGGCGGTCGAGTTCGGGGCTTTCTCAGGACTGATCGCGCCGGATGACAAGACCCTCTCGTACGTACACAACCGCCGCTTCGCCCCGCAGGGCCCGTCCTGGGATCGGGCGGTGGCACACTGGCGCACGTTGGGCACGGATCCGGAAGCCTGTTTCGATGCCGAAGTCGTGATCGACGCCGGTGCCATCGGCCCGCGCATCACCTGGGGCACCAGTCCGCAGCACGAGATCGCGATCGACGAAGCGGTTCCGGACCCGGCCCGAGAGAGTGACGCCAAGCGGCGCCAGGCCATGGAGCGGGCACTGGCTTACATGGGTTTGCAGCCCGGTGCGCCGCTGATCGGCCAACCAATCGATGCCGCATTCATCGGCTCATGCACGAACAGTCGGTTAAGTGATCTGCGCGCAGCCGCCGAGTTGCTCAATGGCCGGCGGGTGGCAGCCGGGGTCAAGGCCATTTGCGTGCCGGGCTCAAGCCGCGTCAAGCGCGAGGCCGAGGCCGAGGGCCTGGATCGTATCTTTACCGACGCCGGTTTCGAGTGGCGTGAGTCCGGCTGCTCGATGTGTTTCTTCGCCGGTGGGGAAAGTTTCGGTCAGGGTCAGCGCGTGGTCACTTCGACCAACCGGAACTTTGAAAATCGCCAGGGGCCGGCGACGCGCTCGCATCTGGCCAGCCCAGTCACGGTGGCGGCCTCGGCGCTGGCGGGCTGCATCGCTGACGCCCGCCAATTCGGAAAGCCATAGAGGATCGCCCATGGAGCCTTTCGTTCGCCATACGGGAATCGCTGCCCCGCTGCTGCGAATCAACATCGATACTGATGCGATCATTCCCAGCCGCGAGATGAAGCGCGTATCCAAGGAGGGCCTGGGCGAAGGCCTGTTCGCCAACTGGCGCTACCGTGATGTCGCCAGCCGAGCGGAAGAACCGGGCTTTGTTCTCAATCGAGCGCCCTGGCGCCAGGCCAGCATCCTGCTGGCAGGCGCCAATTTCGGCTGCGGCTCATCACGCGAACACGCCGTCTGGGCGCTCAAGGATTTCGGTTTTCTGGCCATAGTGGCACCCAGCTTTGGCTCGATCTTTCACGGCAATTGCGTGCGCAACGGCATCGTGCCGGTCGAGCTGGACGAGTCCCAGGTCGCGGTCCTGGCGGCAGCCGAGGAGGCCAAGCCCGGCCGGCCCTTGACCATTGACCTTGAAAACTGCCAGCTGGTGGATGCCGATGGCTCAAGCCACGCGTTCCGCATCGCCGAGCAGGCGCGTCACCTGCTGCTGGAGGGCCTGGACCCGATTGCCGCAACTCTGGCCGAGGATCAGCACATCCAGAACTTTCTTGAGCGGGATCGGCGCGAGCGCCCCTGGGTCTACGAACTTCCGTCGGCCTGATCGGCGGCCAGCGCGCTGCCAGCAGCCAGCAGGTCGACCACTTCACTGTCCGAAAAGCCGGCCTCGATCAGCACCTCGCGGGTGTGCTGGCCCGCCCGCGGCAGATCATTGCGGCAGCCAAAGCGCCGGCCCGCCATGGCCAGCGGCAGCGCCGGCAACCGGGCCTTGCCGCCGGCGGCCGGGCCGTCGGTCAGGGTGAGCTCGACCAGGCCTTCGCTGGCCTTGAGATGCGGATCGTCGAACAGATCTTCGGGGCGGGTGATCGGGGCAAACGGCAGCCCGGTTTGCTCGAGCTTGTCCATCAGCTCGCTTTTGCTGTAGCTGCGGAAGGTGGCCTGGATGAGGGGAATGATGCGCTCGCGCTGACGCACGCGATCGCTGTTGGCCGCCAGCCCTGGGTCCTGGGCGAAGTCGGTCAACTCGAAGGCTTCGCAGAACAGTCGCCACTGGGTATCGCTGACCACGCCTACGAACACTTGCTCGCCATCGGCGGTCTCGAACACCTCGTAAACGGCCCAGGCCGAAATCCGGGCCGGCATCGGTGCCGCCGGCTGGCCGGTGACGGCGTACTGGGCCATGTGCTGACCGACCAGGAAAGTGCTGTTCTCGAACAGCGAGCTGACCACCTGCTGGCCCCGACCGGTCCGTTGGCGCTGCTGCAGCGCGGCCAAAACACCGAGCGCGCCGAACAGTCCGCCCTGAACGTCGATCACGCTGGCACCGGCGCGCAGTGGACGACCCGGCGGCCCGGTCATGTAGGCCAGCCCACCCATCATCTGCGCGACCTCGTCGAGCGCGGTTCGGTGGGCATAGGGTCCCTCCAGGAAGCCTTTCTCCGAACAGTAGATCAGGCCCGGATTGCGGCTGGACAGGGTCTCGTAGTCAAAGCCCAGCCGGGCCATGGCGCCCGGCCGGAAGTTCTCGATCAGCACATCGGCCCCGTCGATGATCTTCAGCGCGGCCGCTTTTCCCGCCAGCGATTTCAAGTCCAGACAGACCGAGCGCTTGTTGCGGTTGTACATTGGGAAATATCCGGCCCCGGAGCCCAGCAGGCGCCGGGTCTTGTCGCCGCCGGGCGGCTCGATCTTGATCACATCGGCACCCAGGTCGGCCAGAATCAGGCCACAAGTTGGCCCCATGACCATGTGGGTGAACTCGGCGACACGGATACCGCTCAGCGGCTGTTCAGGCTCTGCGGTTTTGGCCATTGTGATGCTCCAGGTTCAAGCTCAGGTCGCAATAGGATAAAATGTCCGGACAAATTGTTCCAGCCCTGCAAACGGTGGTGCCCATGAATTCATCCGACAAACCCGGGGTGCTGATCAGCGAGGTCGGTCCGCGCGACGGCCTGCAGAGCCTCAAGTCCATCATGCCGACGGCGGCCAAGAAGGCCTGGATCGAGGCCGAGGCGGCCGCCGGCGTGCGCGAAATCGAAGTCGGCTCTTTCGTGCCGCCCAAACTCTTGCCGCAGCTGGCTGATACGGCCGAGCTGGTCGCGCATGCGCGCAGCATCGCCGGGCTAACCGTCGCGGCGCTGGTGCCCAACCTGATCGGCGCGCGCAACGCCATTGCGGCCGGGGCACACAAGATTTCGCTGCCGCTGTCGGTCAGCGAGACCCACAGCCTGAAAAATCTGCGCCGCACGCATGAGCAGGTGCTGGTCGAAGTACGCGCTATTGCCGAACTGGTCGCCAGTCTGCCGGCCGATCAACGGCCCCATTTCGAGGCCGGTCTGGCCACCGCTTTTGGCTGCACCCTGGAAGGCGCGGTGGCCGAGGACCAGGTGGTTCGCCTGGCCGCCAGCCTGATCGAGGCCGGTTGCGCCGAGGTCGGGTTGTCGGACACTACCGGCTACGCCAACCCGGCCCAGGTCAAGCGTCTGGTTCGACTGGTGCGGGCTGAAGTCGGGGCGGAACGACTGACCGGCGTCCACCTGCACAATACCCGCGGCTTGGGACTGGCCAACGCCTTGGCCGCCCTGGAAGAGGGGATCACGACTCTGGATTCCTCGCTGGGCGGTATCGGTGGCTGCCCGTTTGCGCCGGGTGCGAGCGGCAATATCGTCACCGAAGATCTCGTTTTCATGCTCGACAGCATGGGCATCAGCACGGGCATTGACCTGGAAAAACTGCTGGCAGTGCGCGATATCGTCAAGGTCGCCCTGCCGGACGAAGAACTTTACGGCTTTACCCCGCAGGCCGGACTGCCGCTCGGCTATCAGCGCGGCTGGGGGCTGGGGGCTGCCACCAGCTCCAGCCACTCTTGATCGCTGCCCTGAAAATGAGCGTCCTTGTCGGCCGCAACGCTGATCATGGCAATGCCCTGGCTCAAGGCCGGTCGCGGGGCAATGGCCGGCACCTGGTCGATCTCGATCAGGGTCGAGCCGGCCAGCTGGACGATACCGACCGGCAGTCGGTGCGCGCTGTCCAGACCCAGGCCGCGATTGAGCACGCCGATGCGGGTCTCGAGACTCAGGCCCCTGGAACCGCTCAGCGACTGCCAGAACGCCAGCGCCGAGTCCAGATCCAGGGCCGTGGACACGGCAATGAACAGCTCGTCGAGCCGATGTCGCGGTTGCGGCAGCGAGAAAGGCGGCAGAGGGCGCTTGACCTGGGTGAAGTAGTACAGCTCGCCGGACGGGCCGATCACCTGGGTGGCGACGATGTCATCGCTCACCTCCAGCGGCGCCGGACCGGCGAGGATCTCGAATCCCATGCAACCAGCCAGAACGCTCGCCAGTGTTTCGACCTCGTTGCTTCCGACCTCCAGGCTGAACCAGCCGGTGTGGCGGTAACGGTCGACAGCAATGGCGGACGGGATTTCGACCAACTGCAGCCACGGTCGGCCACTGCCGCCAGCCAGCCACGCCCGGCCTGTGCAGGGTTGATCGAGAACCGGCGGCAGTCGACCCCACGGCGGGGTAGCCGAGCAGCGCTGAAAACCAGCCTCGAGATAGAACGGAAGCACCGCATCAAGCGAGCGGGCCACCACGCTGGCCCCGAGGACCGGTCCGATCTGTGGCCCAGACTGGTTCTGCAGTTGGTCGGTAGCTTGTCCGGACATATAATCGAGATTAATCGAAGCGGACCGATCTGTCGATGAGTACGGCAAACGCAGTCACCCTGGTCATCGACGGCGCCATCGCCCGACTGAGCATTGATCGTCCGGCCCAGCGCAATGCCATGACCCATGCCATGTGGCAGGCACTGGGCGAACATCTGAAGACGATCCGCAGCAGCGATGCCAGGGCCCTGATGCTCAGCAGCACCGGCGAGCATTTCTGTGCCGGGGCCGACATTGCCGAATTGCGCTCACAACTGGCCGATCCGGCCGCCTTGCGGGCCAATGCCCAACTGGTTCAGGCGGTGCAGGCGGAGCTGGCCGCAATGCCGATCCCCAGCCTGGCCCTGATCCGCGGCGCCTGCGTGGGTGGCGGCGTCGGCCTGGCGGTGGCCTGCGATCTGCGCCTGGCCACGCCTGATGCCCGCTTCGCCCTCACGCCGACCCGTCTCGGGCTGCACTACAGCCTGGCCGATACGCGCCGCCTGGCCGCCGTGATTGGGCTGGCCCGGGCGCGTGAGATGCTGCTGACTGCGGCCCTGGTCGACGCCCCCACGGCCGCAGCGTGGGGCCTGGTCAGCCGCCTGTGTGAGGACGCCGCAACCCTGGACCGCGAGTCGCTCGAACAGGCCTCGGCCTGGACGCAGGCCTCACCCGATGCGCTGGCCTGCACCAAGCGGGTGCTTGCGCTGCTGGACGGCAGCCAGCCGGCCGCCGAGGCCGATCTGTCGGCGGACTTCCTGGCGGCTTTCGATGGGCCTGATTTCCGCGAGGGCGCCAGCGCTTTCCTCGAAAAGCGCCCAGCGCACTTTCCCGACAAAAAAGACTGAGCGTTCCCATCTTCCCGCAGGTTTCCTGGAGAATTGCATGATCATCAAAGCCGAGCAGCACGGCCTGAGCCGCGGGCATAGGGAGGCCAGCCAGTGATGCGATACCGTGCGCTGGCCCTGCAAACGGCCTGTCATGCCATCAATGGCCTGGACCCGATCCAGGCGCGCCGCAAGATCGCCGACGCGATCGACCGGATCGGACGCCAGATCAGCGCCAGCAAGGGCTTCATCGGGCCCGATTTGAAGCTGGTCGTGTTGCCTGAGTACGCGCTAACCAGTTTCCCGATGGGCGAATCCTTCCCGGCCTGGATCGAGTCGGCCTGCCTGGCGCCGGGTGGCCCCGAGCATGACAGCCTCGCGGCTGTGGCCCAGCGCGCCGGCGTCTACCTGGCCGTCAACGCCTACGAAACCGACCCGCACTTCCCGGGCCTGTACTTTCAGGCCTGCGTGATATTCAGTGACTCGGGCGAGACGAGCCTGCGCTACCGGCGGCTGGTGTCGATGTTTGCGCCCACGCCGCATGATGTCTGGCAACGCTATCTCGACCACTACGGTGAGGAGGGTGTGTTCCCGGTCGCCGATACGCCGCTGGGGCGGCTGGCCTGCATCGCCTCAGAAGAGATTCTCTACCCGGAAATCGCGCGTGCCCTGACCCTGCGCGGAGCAGAGATTTTCCTGCACTCGACCAGCGAAGTGGGCAGCCCGGACCTGACGCCCAAGGACATCTGCAAGCGCGCTCGGGCGATAGAAAATCTGGCCGTGGTGGTCTCGGCCAATTCAGCCGGCATTCTCGACTATCCCATCCCCAGCCAGTCCACCGACGGCATGTCCAAGATCGTCGACTGGCAGGGCAAGGTGCTGGTCGAAGCGGGTTATGGCGAGTCCATGGTGGCCAATGCCGAAATCGACTTGGCGGGGCTCAGGGCGTGGCGCAACCGCCCCGGCATGGGCAACCTGCTGGCCCGCCAGCGACTGGAGTTGTTCCGCTCGACCTATGCCGGCAGCATCCATCCAGCCGAAACGATGCTGGAAGAAGGCGAGGTGCGGGTCCCCGAACGGGCCGTGTTCGCCCGCACCCACAAAGAGACCCTGGCCCGCCTGCGCGCCGCGAGCATCATCCGGACCGAAGACAATGACTGATCCGCTGCAGGTCCGCAACCCCCGCACCGGGAAAGTCGACTACCAGCGCGCCGTCACCGGTCCGGATCAACTGTCTGTGCTGGCCAGCGAGGCGCGCAAGGCCCAGCCGGCCTGGGCCGCGCTGGCGCCGGAGCGGCGGGCCGAGCACTTGCGCGCGCTAGCCACCGCCATGCGCGATGAGCGCGAAGCCTTCGTCCAGGCCTTGTTCGAGGACACCGGCCGGCTGATAGAGTCGCGCCTGGAGCTCGACGCGGCAATCGCCACCATCGAACGCTGGGCCGATCAGGCACCGGGATTGCTGGCTGAGCCAGAATCGCGCCCGGCCAATATTCCCTTCATCGAATCGCGCCAGTTCGCCACGCCCTACCCGCTGGTCGGCGTGATCAGCCCTTGGAATTTCCCGCTGCTACTGGCCCTGATCGATGCCGTGCCGGCCCTGCTGGCCGGCTCGGCTGTGCTGGTCAAGCCCAGCGAGGTCACTCCGCGTTTCATTGAAGTGGGGGAATGCGTCCTGGGAAACCTTGCGACGCTCGGCAGCGTGCTGCGCTGGTGCGTGGGTGCCGGCGACGTGGGCGCGGCTCTGATCGATCACGTCGATCTGATCTGCTTTACCGGCAGCGTGGCCACCGGCCGCAAGGTCGGGGAGGCGGCGGCAGCGCGCTTCATCCCGGCTTTTTTGGAACTGGGCGGCAAGGACGCGGCCTTGGTGCTGGAAGATGCCGACATCGGGCGCGCGGCGCGGGCCCTGGCCTGGGGCAGCATGGTCAACGCCGGGCAAAGCTGCATGTCGATCGAGCGGGTCTACGTCGTCGATGCCGTTCACGACCGCCTGGTCGAAGCTTTGAGCCGCGAAATCGGGCAACTGGAGATCAATGCCGACGATCCGGAAGGCGGCCAGATCGGCCCGGTCATTTCCGCCGCCCAGGTCGCCATTCTGCAGGCTCACCTCGATGACGCGCTGACTCAAGGCGCGCGGGCGCTGACCGGCGGGCGGCTGGAAGAAAGCGGCGGCACCTGGTGCCTGCCAACCCTGCTGGTGGACGTGACCGACGACATGCGCGTCATGACCGAAGAAACCTTCGGTGCCATCCTGCCGGTGATGCGCGTGGCCGACGAGGCTGAAGCCATCGACCGGGCCAACGGCTCCATTTACGGCCTGTCGGCGGCCGTGTTCAGTGCCGACCTGCAGCGCGCGCAACGCGTGGCGAGACAACTGGAGGCCGGCGCCATCAGTATCAACGATGCGGCCTTGACCAGCCTGGTGCACTCTGGCGAGAAGCAGAGTTTCAAGCAGTCAGGCCTGGGTGGTTCGCGCATGGGACCGGCCTCCATCAGGCGCTTCCTGCGCCAGCAGTGCCTGTTGATCAATCCCGGCGTGGACGATCCCTGGTGGTTTGGAGAGGAACAATCATGAGACGGGTGGCATGCCTTCTGAGCGCAATTTCCCTGTTGCTGGCCGCTCCGGTCATGGCTGAGCGCAGTGCCGATGAGATCATCGAATTCGCCGCGCAGGCCGCCGGTGGCGATGCCTGGCGCTATGCCGAGACCAACATCATGCGCGGCCACGCCACACTGTGCCGCGACGGGCGCCGCGAAGCCTGCGTGCACGCCGACCGCTACGTGATGTGGCGCGAATATCCAACCGATCTGGCCGACCCGCATGCCGGCACCGGCCGCTTCCGGCTGGATGCCTACATCGGGGATCGGGTGTTGTTCAAGAACAGCTTTGATGGCGAGCATTCGTGGACTCATCTCGGACGGGTTGACGCTGAAGAAGCCAGCGAGGAGCAGGCCAGCAATTTCGGTTTCAGCGCTATCCGTTTTGCCGGTCGCGAGGGTTTTCCGGTAGAGCGCCTGGTCGACGACCAGATCGATGGCCACGCCTGCTATACCGTGCGCGTCCACGACCCGGTCGGCGGCAGCACGCTGTTCTGGGTCGATCGTCAATCCGGCGCGATCCGCGCCGTGGCCTGGCCGACGCCGCGCGGTTTTCACCAGCGAATCTACTCCGAGTTCTACTGGATCGACGATCCCGGCTTTATGCAGCCCGGCCGGGTGCGCCTGTATTACGATGGGCTGTTGACGGCCGATGTCTACTGGACCGAGGCCTCGATCAATGAACCCATCGATGCGGCCATGTTCCGATTGGCCGATTGACCTACAAGGAGAGCTTGCCATGTACAGGAAGGCATTACTGACCGGCAGTCTTGCCGCCCTATTCTTTCTCGCTGGATGCGACTCACCGGACACCCCGGATCCCGCGCCCGAGCCGCCCGTTCCTGAAACAGAACTGTCGCCAATTCCGGAGACGGTTGCGGAGCCTGAAATGGCGCCAATCGAGTTTACGGCAGCCGAGCGCCTGCAAGCCGTTCTTGCGGCTCAACCGGGGGACGTGCAGGCCCGTTTCCAGTACCGCAACCCGGCCGAGACTTTAGAGTTCTTCGGTATCGAACCGGGCATGACGGTGGTCGAGTTGTTGCCGGGCGGCGGCTGGTACTCGCGCATCCTCTCCGCCTACCTCGGCCCGGACGGCAAGCTGATCGGGGTCAACTACCCGCAAAACATCTGGTCGCTGTTCGGCTTCATGAGCGAGGAGCGCGTCGCCGCCATGGCGACCTGGGCTTCGGATTGGCCGGAGCAGGCAGTTGCCTGGCAGGTGGACGATGCCGCCCAGTACCAGGCTTTCGTGCTCGGTAATCTACCCGAGGATCTGGTCGGTACGGCTGACGCGGTAGTGATGATTCGCGCCCTGCACAACCTGGCCCGCTTCGATGCCGAACACGGGTTCATGCAACCGGCCCTGGCCGATGTCTACGCCGTGCTCAAGCCCGGCGGCATCGTCGGCGTGGTTCAGCACGAGGCGCGGCCGGAGATGCCGGAAGACTGGGCCAGCGGCGATAACGGTTACATCAAGCGCGATTTTGTCGTGGCCCAGTTCGAGGCGGCCGGTTTCGAACTGGTCGGCGAGAGCGACATCAACGCCAACCCGCTGGACCAGCCGACTGTTGAAGACAGTGTCTGGCGCCTGCCGCCCAGCCTGCGCGGAGCCGACGATGATGAAACGCGCGAAGAGAGACTGGCGATCGGTGAATCGCATCGGATGACGCTGAAGTTCCGCAAGCCGGAGTAGCTTTCGAGCCGGGTACTCGGCCGAATTTTCATCCTCTGTTGTGACGGCAGGCCTGTTATTGACGGGTCTGCCGTTTTTCTTTTCGGGGGGCGGGAGAGCGGGCATCGTGCACCGGGGGATGTCGGGCGTGGTTTGGGCATCGTGCACCGGGGGGTGCTGGCTGCCTTCGGGCCGGGCGCGCCGTACGACTTGTGTGGAGGCTGGGGGCTGGGGGGCTCCTGGGTGCCGGTACGATTTGCTCGGTGGCTGATTTTTTGGGGAGTGGCTTCGGGAAAGCGCCTTGCTGGCTGATGAATCGGCTGGCTTTTTGGCGCCGCCGCACCACGCCCGGCCCGAATCAGCCAACACCCCCCGGTGCCGGAGGCTTCAGGGTTGGGTGGGGTGGGCGGCAGTGCAAGTTCCGGGGCCAACTCCCACCCTGAGCCTGCCGCGATGCCCGAACAAGGAAAGGTCTTCAACCTGCCAGGTTGTCGGCGGGATACTGGGCGCCCCCTCCACCTGACAAGAGACGCGGGCCAACCGCCGTCGTGATGCCCGAAGAACCCATTCCTTCAACCTCCCCCATCTCTCAGCGGGGTGTGGGGTTGCCTTTCCGCCCGCCAAGGGCCTCGGCGGCGTGCACGTCCCGAGCCGCCTCCATCCGCGGCACGGACCCCGTTCGAAACCACCAGGCGCTCAAGCGACAAAGATGCAGTCTCAGTGGCACCCAGGCGCCAGCTAACCTGCCGCATCGCCGATCGCGTCAAGGCCCTTGGCGGGTGGAAAGGCAACCCCACACCCCGCCAGCCCCACACCCCGCCGACTCCACTTCCGACTCAATCGGCTTGCTGCCCGGCGGGCGTCCCCAGAATCTGGTTGACCTCGATGAAAAACCCGTCCGGATCGAAAATGGCGCTGAACATCACCTGTATCTCGCCTTTGCCATCCGGGGTCGGGTAAACGCGCAGCTCCGGTTCGGTATGGACCGTTACGCCGGGACTGTTGCGGACCTTTTCGAAGCGCTCGTCCAGATCGGTGGCGTTGATGACGATGATCACGTCACCAGCGACCGGCCGGCGGTTTTCCACCGGTGGCGGTTCCGGATCAGTGTAGCGGTGGAACAGGCCGATCACGCCGACAAAGGTGTCGTTGGCGCGCAGCAGGGCCAGGCGGGAAGTCGGTGGACGTTCATTGCCATCTTCATCGACACCGCCGCCCAGTTCCTGATCGTAGATCACCGTCAGCCCGAGTGCGTCCCGGTAAAGGGCCAGCGACTGGTCGATATCGCGCACCAACAGCGTGGTGCGGCGGACATCGACCGGCCCGCGTTCCTCCTCAGGCACGGGTGCGGCTGCAACCGCGCTAGCAAAGGCCAGCAGCGCAGCGATCAATACTGCCATCAGTATCTTCAAGGTCGTTGTCCTCCAGAGTTCAGCAAAAAAGACCCCCGGAACCAGCCGGGGGCAATAGAGAGCCGGATGGCGAGGCCACCAGCATTTCATGGCGTATGATCAGAAGCTGTAGCGCAGCTCCAGGCCATAGGTCGTGCCTTTGCGCAGGGTGGTGAAGAAAGCGCGTGGCAAGCCCACGTCGGCACACTGTCCGGTATTGATGTCACATCCGCCGGCCACGGTCAGCTCCGGCGGAATGCCGACCGCATTGAAGCCATGGCGCAGATCGAACCAACGCGTGGCCAGCGCCGGAGAGTCTTCGTCCAGCAGGTTGCGGGCAAAGGCGGCCAGTTCCCAGCCAGTGTTGCTGCGAATACCGGCGCGCAGGTTCAGCATGGTGGTCGAGGGTACCCAGGCCCGGTTATGCACCTGGATGTACTTCTTGCTTTCATAGCTCAGGGTCGGGAAGGCAAAGAACTCCAGACCGCCGTCCAGCGGCAGACGGAAATCGAGTCCCAGGCTGGCCATGTGCCTGGAGCCCAGCGGCAGTTGGTTGCCCTTGATGCTGCATTCGGGGCTCTCGGTTCCTGGTGCGATCAGCAAGCCACCCGTATTGAGCGTGTATTCGAAGTCATCGCAGCCTTCGGTGAACTCCGAGTCGGCCAGCGCGTAGGAGCCGAGCAGGGTCAGGTTGTCGTTGATCAGCGCGCGCACCTCCAGTTCGATCCCGAAGGTTTCGGCGGCACCCTGGTTGGTCGCCACCGAGGTGATCGCGCCACCATCTACCGAGGGCACGGCGGTGGTGAGCTGCACGTTCTTGGCATCGATGAAGAACATCGCGGCGTTGACCAGCAGGCGGCCGTCCAGCCAGGTGCTCTTCAGGCCGAGCTCAAAGTTGTCCGAGGTTTCCTGTGCATAGGTCGGGAAGCCGATGGGCTCGCCGATCGAGCCGTTCAGACCGCCGGGCTTGGCGCCGCGAGCATAGGTGAAGTAGACCATGCGCTCGCTGTCGATCTGGTAGTCCAGCGTGATTCTTGGGGTGGTCGCGCTGAAGCTCTCCTCGCCGGAAAACAGCACCGCACCCGTTTGCGGCTGCAGGTCGGTTCGACCCTTGTCTTCTTCCTGGTAACGGATTTCACCGGTCAGGGTCAACTGGTCATTGATGTCATAGCTGACCAGGCCGAAAATCGCCTTGTTGGTGATGTCGTCGGTATTGCCGAACGGGTTGCCGGTACGCGGACTGGCGAAGGTCAGGGCGCGTTGTTCCTTCTCGTAATCGTAGTAGAACACACCGGCCAGGAATCGCAGATCGCGGTCGGTGGGCGAGGCGATGCGGAATTCCTGTGACCATTCCTTGATCTCGGTGTAGGTTGTGTTCATGAAGAGGGGCGCGGTTCCCGGCGGCACCGGTACGCCGGCCGGGATGAACACGACGAAGGCGTCCGAGAAATCGGAGTCGGAACCAAACCGGCGGGTTTCATCGCGCCAGCCGGTTTGCGAGGTCAGGGTCCAGCCATTGTTCAGGGTCCAGTCAAGGTTAAGGCCGGCAAAGTATTCCTCGGAGAAGATGCCGTCAAAAGCGGTACCGTCTGGCGTGCCGTCCGGCAACGCTTCCGTATTGGCCTGCAGCAGCTCCGGGAAGGCATTGATGGCGCCGCAGAAGTACTGGAACGGGTTGTCGCTTACAATCGGCCCGCCGCCGCGGATGGGCGGGAACAAGGCGCGCCGGAATGCCGCCGAGCGAAAGCCTGGCTCACAGTTGTTGAAGGTGGTGGGATGCAGGAAAATCGGCAGCGGGCCATCGTTGTCTTCCTTGTACATCAAATTCAGGCGCGCGCGGAAATTCGGGCCCGGATCCCAGATCAACGCGCCGTTCAGGCCCTTGGTCTCCTCGGATCCCATCTTGCGGCCGGTCAGGGTGTTGACATGTTCGCCGCCGTACTCGAAATAGCGCGCGCCGAGGCGGAAGTACAACTGGTCCTCGATGATCGGACCGGAAATGGAGCCGGCGAACTCGCGCTCGTTGTGACGAGCAACCAGCGCTCGCGCGTTACCGCTGAGTTCGTTGGTCGGATCGCGGGTGATGAAGTTGATAGCACCGGCGTAGGCGTTTCGACCGTACAGGGCGCTCTGCGGACCGCGAATGACTTCCACGCGCTCCAGGCTGTTGAAGTCGATCGACTGGATGTCACCATTGAAATAGATGCCGTCGATGAAGTAAGCCGTGCCCGACTCGACGCCAAACTGCACCCCGGCCAGCACGTTGGACTGGCCGCGCATGACCGGTCTGTCGCCAGAGCGGCCGAAGGTCTGAGAAAACGACAGTCCGGGCGCAAAACGGGCCAGGTCGTCGATATTGTTCAGGCCCTGGTTGACAATGTCCTGGGCGCCGAAGGCGGTCACGGCGACCGGGGCGTCCTGCAGCGTTTCTTCCTGGCGCCTCGCGGTCACCACGATGCGATCGAGTCGCGCCGATTGTGTCCCGGCTTCATCATCGTCTCCGCCCTGCTCCTGGGCCATGGCGAGCGATGCGCTGCCAAGGGCAAGCGCCACCGCCAGGGTGAGCGCTCGCGGCCTTAGCCGGATCCAAGATGAAGAGTTGGCGCGTTTCAACGAATCAGTTGTCTGTGCTGCAGGCATGAGTCTGGTTCTCCCTGACGGTCGGTAGGTTCCCGTATACTTCGGGCTATATGTCCGGACAAATACTAGTCCCAGAGTCCGGACAGGTCAATAGTCCCGTGAAAGATATGTTTAAGCCTTGTAACCGAGCATAAGGAGTCGATTGATGCCGAATCAGCAAAACGCGGGGTTGGCCTGGATCGCGGCCGCCGTATTGGTTCTGGCGCCCCCGGACAAAGTCCTTTCAGCCGATGCACCCCTGTTATCAGAGCCTTGGAGGGAAGCAATGCTTAGCGTGCGCGACCCGCAGCAGGTCGCCCGCCTATTCATTGAAATCGGCGGATTCGAGGTCGTTGCCGAAGGCCACCTCGACCCGCGAGAAATGACCTACTGGCAACTGCCCGGGGAGTCCGCCGGCGAATTCCTGCTGCTCCGCGCGCCAGACACAGACCATGGCTTCTTGAGATTTGTCCGGTTCAATGGCGTTGAACAGACGCCCATTCGGGTCGGTGCCCGGGCCTGGGATACGGGCGGTTACTTCAGTCTGATGATGCGCGCGCGCGGACTGGGCGCCGTCTATGCCGACGCGCTGGCCCTGGGCTGGCTGGCCGAAAGCGAACCCGTGCAGTTCATCTTCCCGCCCTCAGTGCTCGGCAACGTGGTGCTGAAAGGCCCGGACGGAATCAACATCGCCTTGTACGAGCGGCTCGAACCACCGCTGGACGAATTCTGGCAATTCGAGCGACTCAGCCAACCGTTCAATGCCATGCAGATGGTGGCCGATGTCGAACAGGCCAACGATTTCTTTACCGGCGTGCTGGGCATGGAGCACTTCTGGGCCGGCGATTTTCTGGATCCTGAGCCGGGCCCGAACAATTTCGGGCTGCCGCAGAACCTGACCACCGAAATCCCGCGCCGAACCCGCATTCTGCAGCCGCGGCCTGGCGAGACCGGGCGGCTGGAGTTGATGCAGTTTGCCGGCCTAGATGGTCGCGAGCTTGGCGAACGCGCTCAACCGCCCAACCTTGGCATTCTATCGGTGCGCTACCCGGTGCCGGATATCGATGTCGCGCAAGCCCGGATCGAAGCAGCCGGTGGCACGGTCTGGCGCGGGCCAGCAACGCTCGACCTGCCGCCTTACGGGGCGGTGAACATGCTGGCCCTGCGGGCACCCGATGGCGCCATCGTCGAACTGTTTTCGCCCGTGAGCACCAATCGCGCGGCGGCCGTGGCCCGCAGCCTTGCCGGTCATTTCGACAACGCCGCCCAGTTTGAAGCTGCCCCGGAGGCGCTCAAGGTGCCGCCCAGCGTGGACGGCGAGTGGCTGGATCTGCAGCACGCGCTGTTCGCCCCGGTGGATGCCCCGGCCATCGGCGATCAGGTGCTCTACCTGGAATGGCGTAGCGGCAGCGTTGACGGGCCGATCTCGCGCCAACGCATCTGGTCGTTCCGCGAAGATGAAACGGGCACGGTGCGGATGGATTTCTATGCCTTTGCCGATGGCGCACCTTGGGCGGGCCGTGCCAATGAGCCCGGCGCGTTCCTGGATCTGGGGCTGAACGCGCTGCGCGGCTATGGCCCGGCGTGTGCGCTACGCTTTGCGCCGGCAGGCGACGGCGGCTGGCATGGTGTGATCAGCGCCGAGGAATGCAGCCTGGTGGCGGCCTCCGGGCGACGCATGGGCATCGATGCGGTCGTCGAGATCACGGCCGATGGCACGATCGGCTACCAGGAATCCGGACGCCTGGAGAGCGGACAGTATGCGTTCCGGGTCCCGCCGACGCAGCCCTACAGATTCGAGCGGAGGTAATCGCCGGGGCCGCTGGCACAGGCGAGCGGCCCCGACAGGCACAACCCCAATCGATTATTCGGTTCCGCCCTGTTCCGATTGGCGCTGCTCGCGCACCTTGTCGCGGAACACCGTCCAGCTGGTCGCGTTGGGCGTCGTGAACTCCAGTGGCGCCGTGGCATATTCCGGGAAGTGCTCGAGGGTGTAGGCGCGAATCGCCTCAGGCAGCTGAGCGAATCCGCCCGGTAGTTTCATGCCCTGGCCGGAGTAGATCAGGCCGCCGGTCCGCTGGCCCATGCGCATCCAGGGCAGCCATGGACCGGTGCGGGCCCAGCCGTAGGTGCTGGAAGTGGATTGCACGTTCGGATCGTTGATCTCGTCGATGGGCGCGAAGAAGGTAAAATGCTCGGAAGCGAAGTACATCGGTCCGCTGGACTCTTCCGGGAACTCCTCCACGCTGAGCGGGTTGGGATAGGCCAGCGGGATGTTCATGGTCAGCATCAGTTGATCGGCGATCTGCACCCACGGCCAGGTCGAATAGTCGCGGCCGGCCAAGGGCATCTGGTGGCTGACCGGGTCATTGGCAACTTGCATGATCTCGACCGTCTCGCCGGTGAAGGGGTTGTCCCAGGTCTCGATGATCTCACCGGTTTCCAGATCCTGGTAATAGGTCACCTCGCGCGTCACCATCTTGAAGCCGCCATCCTCGTGCGGCAGCATGCGGCAGGCGTTGAAGCCTTCGAAACGCATCAGCGCCCGCGGCTGAGTGTCGGGCATCTGGGCAAACAGGGTGCCGTACCACCAGGCGATGGTGGTTTCCTCAGGATCCAGACTGCAGCGCATTTTGGCAAAAGCGGTCAGGGAGTCTTCCGAATCGCTCAGGTCCAGCGGCGCGCTCCAGGCGGTGCTGGCCAACGACAGGGCCAGCCCGGCCATGGCAGCTTTCAGGGTCAATCGCATCGGATCTGCTACTCCTTAAGTGGGTCGGTTGGAAGCCGCTACACTCCTCCCGCCTGACTTGAGTCCGGCGTTCGCATGGCCTATGCTTGGCGAGTGTATATTTGTCCGGACTTTTTACCCGGTTCCTCACGGAAAGTAAAGACCGTGCCCCAAGAGCGCCGTTGGATGCGCCGTTTTTGCAAGGAGAATTGAAGATGTCGCAAGTACCCCCGAGCTGGCAGCACGTCGGTCGCCATGAACTGTTTCCCGAGGCCGGGCACGATGACGTCGCCCGCTTCGACTTCCTGGCCAACCTGAACGGCTTTGTCTCCGGCACGCTGGCGCCGAAAGTGCGCTCAGCCTACGAGCAGGAAGTCAAGCCGGCGTTCGAGCAGGAACAAGGGCGAGCCCCGCGCGACCGGCACGAAGTGCGCAAGGCCATGACCGGCAACACCAGCTACCAGATCTGGAGCGCGGCACGCCGCTGCAGCATGGAAATGCGCCAGCAGACCGGGAGACGGCTGGTGCTGGGGCAGATCGATGCCCTGCTCGACAAGGCCGCGAAACGCAATGCCGAGCCGGGCCTGAAGCTGGACCCCCACATTCAGCAGCCGCGCTATGCCGCAGCGGTCGATATTCACTGCATGCCCGGCGGTTACCACAGCGAGCTGACCGCCAACGACATCTCCGCCGGGGCCAACTATGACTGCGGCATCTTTGCCACGACCGGCGGCATGCTCGGCCGCTACAACGACGGTGGCGGTCAGGCCCTGGCGCGCTGGCTCCAGCGCGAACATGCGGATTTCAAGCCGAAACGAATTCTCGATATCGGCTGCACGGTCGGCCACAACATCGTGCCGCTGGCCCAGGCCTTTCCCGAGGCCGAGGTGATCGCCGTCGACACCGCAGCCCCCGTGCTGCGCTACGGTCATGCCCGTGCCCGCTCGATGGGGGTCGACAACATCACCTTCCGCCAGGCCAGCGGTGAGCAACTGGATTACCCGGATGGACACTTCGATCTGATCACCACCAGCATGTTCTGGCACGAGACCTCGGCCAAGGCCCTGCCGCGCATCATGAACGAAATCCATCGCCTGCTCGCGCCCGGCGGACTCACCGTGCATCTGGAACAGCCGCAGTACCACGAAGGCATGGATCCCTTCGAGCAGTTCATGCGCGACTGGGACGCCTTCAACAACAACGAGCCCTTCTGGTCGGTGATGCACTCCTATCACCTGGGCGACATGATGCGCGCGGCCGGCTTTTCCGACGACGAGTACTTCGAGACCGGCATTCGCGCCTGGGTCGATGCGGACATCTTTCCGGAAGCCGGCAAGGGCGAAGAAGACTATGGCCGCTCGGCCCAATGGACGGCCTTCGGCGCCTGGAAGGAGGCGGCATGAGCGCAACCGGCATCGACCCGACCCTGGCCGCAGCGGCCAAGGCCAAGGGCAAGCGCCCCTGGTTTTACGAAGACCCCGACGTCGAGCGCGTCTTTAACATCGCCATGGCGCTGGCCATGGAACTCGCCGTCACCCGTCAGCGCCTCGACGCGCTGGAACGCCTGCTGGAGGAGCGCGGACTCCTGGCACAGGCCGATATCGAACGGTTCCGGCCCGCCCCTGAGGCGGAAACCGCCCGCCAGCTATGGAACCGCGATTACATCGCCCGCGTCCTGCGTGTCCTGATCCAGACCGCCCAGGGCCGCTCGGCCGAGGCCGAAGGCGTGGATCAGGCCATGGAGGCGGTGATGGATGAACTGACCCGGATGTAACTGAAAAATCCTGCATGGAGCCTGATTAACCCGTGACCCATCTCAGAGACCAAATGCCCATCCTCGCCCGCCACGAAGGCGTGTGGGACGGCATGTACCGTTATTACGACCCCGAAGGCAACAAGACCGACGAGCACAGCTCGCGCCTGGTCTGCCGTTTTCCGGACGGGCAGAAGTATCCCTACCACCAGACCAACCATTACCGCTGGGCCGATGGCAAGACCGAAGTGCGCAATTTTCCGGCCTACGTCGAGAACGGCCGCTTGGAGTTCGACAGCGACCTGATCGAGGGCTGGGCGGCCGAAGTGCCGCTGGATGACTTCAATCGTACGGTGATGCTGAACTGGGTGCGAAAGGGTGAGCCGGATCTCTACCTGTACGAGATGATCCAGATTTCCGACTGCGGCCAGTACCGCCATCGGGTCTGGCACTGGTACAAACAGGGCCGGATCGTGCAGCGCACGCTGATCGACGAGCAGAAGGTCAGCGATCGCTGGCAGGGCATTCAGGGTGAAAGCTTTGCCGGCGAGCCCGTTCCGGAATAGTCTTAAGCAGACGACACGGAGATCGGGCGCGGTGGCTCGGATGGTCACATGAGGGCCTCGGCACGCGCCGGCCACCCGGCTTCGGGATTGATGGCTTTGAGCGCAGCATGAACCCCTCGATCGTCGCAATCACCCTGGTGCTCTACATGGGCGCACTCGTGGTTGTGGGCATCTGGGCCTCCAGGCGCACCCACGACGAAACCGACTTCTTTCTCGGTGGCCGCGGGCTGGGGCCGTTTGTAGCCGCGCTCAGCTACTCGGCCAGTGCCGCTTCCGCCTGGACCTTGCTGGGATTGAGCGGTGCAGCCTGGGTGCTGGGCGTGTCGGCGCTCTGGATTGCTGCCGGCGCGACGCTCACCATGCTGGTGGCCTGGTTCTGGATTGCACCGCGGCTGATGCGCTGGACGCGTGATCGCGAACAGATCACGCTGACTGATTTCCTGGTCGATCAGGCCCAAGGTATTCAGCGCGCCCTGCTGGTCGGGCTGATCTCGCTGATCATCCTGGTATCGTTCACCATGTATGTAGCCGCCCAGTTCCAGGGCGCCGGCCAGACCTTCGCCGCGACCTTCGGCTGGTCCATCCCCATCTCCATCGCCATCGGCGCGGCGATCATCCTGTTCTACACGCTGATCGGCGGGTTCTGGGCCGTCAGTGTCACCGACAGCATCCAGGGTGTCCTGATGGCGCTGACGGCAGTTTTGCTGCCCGTGGCCGCGCTGCTCGCAGTGGGTGGGCCGGCGGGCTTTGTGGAGGGCCTGCAGGCTGCGGCGGCGCCTGAACAACTGAGCTTCAGTGCCGGGCGGGCCGGCTTGATTGGCCTCGGCGTGATCCTGGGTTCGCTCGCCATCGGTATCGGCACTTTCGGTCAGCCGCAGCTCCTGGTTCGATTCATGGCGCTGCGCGACGAGCGTGCACGGCGTCAGGCGGCCTGGCTGACCACCGGCTGGTACGCATTGGTGTTTTTCGGCATGGTCTTCGTCGGCCTGGCCGGGCGCATCCTGCAGCCCGAGCTGGCCAATCCCGAAGCGCTGTTTTTTACCTTGACCGAGACCTTGTTTCACCCGGTCTTCGGCGCCATCCTGCTGGCCGCGGTGCTGTCGGCCATCATGTCCACCGCCGACAGCCAGTTGGTGGTGTCGGCCTCTGTGGTGTCGCACGACCTCGGCCTGGTCAAGCGTTTTCCGGGTCGGCAGATGTTGATCACGCGCCTGAGCGTGGCGCTGGTGGTCGTGCTCGCGGTGCTGGTCGCAGCCTATCTGCCGGCACAGATCTTCGACCGGGTGCTGTCGTCGTGGATTGCCTTGGGCTCGGCCTTTGGGCCGCTGGTTTTCCTGCGCCTGTCCGGACGTCGAGTGTCTGCGGGCCCGGCTATGAGCTCCATCCTCAGCGGTTACGCACTGGCGATCGCCCTGCCGCAGCTGATTGCAACCCCGGGCATGTTGATCGAGCGCGTGCTGCCTTTTTTCGTCGCCATGGTCGTGCTGTTGCTGCCGATCGCGACCGCCCGCGCCGAGACCGGACGGTAGCGGCCGGGTCCCTCAGGGCGCGTACTCAGGAATCGGCACGGTCGGTAAAACCAGAACCTCGAACTCAGAGATATCGCGGCGCAGAGGAATGATCTCGGTCTGGTATTGCTCGTCGAACCAGAACTCGCGCGCGGCTTCGATGCAGGGAAAGTGCGAAATCACCACGCCGCGCCCGGCTGGCGGCTCACCCTCGAACACTTCCAGAATGGGCGACACGGCGGTCCAGTAACCGCCCGTGCGCGGATACAGGCCGGATTCCATCAGAGCACGACCATAGGCGCCAAAGGCCTGTCGGTCGGCAATGGTGCCAAAGACCAGCATGCGCACCGGGGTATCGCAATGCTCGATGCCTGCCTGAACCCGGCGGAAGCGATAGGGGCCGGAACTCGGGCCCCAGACCAGGCTGCCATCAGCGCTAAAGCCGCGGTCCCAGTTGCTCGCGCCGGTCGCAGTCAGTATGGACTGCGACACGGCATAGGCCGCTCCCCGGTGGGTGTTGGCGCAGCGCGCACCTCGGGTCTGGCCTTCGAAACGGTCGGTGCCCGTGCGGACAATCTCCAGCTCACAACCCTCGACCTCGATCAGGGCGTCAAGGTCGATGTCGGACAGGCGCTCCGGCTCTTTCCAGGCGCCGACCATGGCTGCTGGATCAGCCAGCCGGAACGGCTGGGCGATGATCGTGCCACCGGGGTCCAGATGATGACGCGTCAATCGCTGCAGGTAGGGCCTGTCGGCTTCCGGCATCCAGGCTTCCAGATAAAGCCAGTGCGCGCCACTACCGTCATCGGGGCGCTCGGCGATATGCCAGGTGACGGCCATGAATCGTTGATCACTGCGCGCCTGGGCCTCGGAGCTGAAGGTGCCGACACGCAGCTCCAGGTAGCGACTGAGGGGATCGCTGGCCGCAAAAACCGGGCTGAACATCGCTGTTGCGAACACAAGGCTCAAGGCAAATTTGTAGATGACGTTCAAGGACCTCTCCTCAGGACACCGTTTTCTTCCAGCCGGTCCAGCTCGCTGTCGGTATAGCCGCAGGCGCTGAGCACGACCCGATTATGTTGCCCCATGCCGGGCAGAAGGGGTTGGGCGTTGGCCGGCTCCCGGGCAAAGCGGATCGGCACGCCGATGTGATCGTTGCCATCCGGATCCTGCCAGCGCATGCGGCGGTGGCGAACCTGGGGCTGGTCAAAGGCTTGGCGGAGATCCAGCACCGGGGCCCAGCAAACGTCGATCCCGGCCAGAAAGTCTTCCCACTCGGCCAGCGTCTTGTTCGCAAATGTGGCCGTCAGAAAATCGACCAGCGGCTGCTGATGCGGGCCAGGGCCGCGAGCATGCAGCGGCGCCAAGTCTTCGCGGCCCAGGGCGGTCATCAGGTTAATAACGAATTTCTGTTCGCTGCCGCCGAGGGCAAGGTAACGGTCATCGCTCGTGCGATAGATGCGGTAGAAGGCGTTGCCGCCAAAGGAGCGCTCGTGCGGCGGCTGCGGCGCACGGTTTTCGGCAAACACTGGACCGGTCACGTTGGGGGTCCAGGCCATCAGGCTGTCGAGCATGCCGATGTCGATCAAGTCGCCCCGGCCGGTCTCGTGCCGCCGGTACAACGCCATCAGAATGCCGGAAAGCGCCATCAATGAGGCGGCCATGTCTGCGGCAGGAACGTGCGGATTGACCGGCCGCCCCTGTCCATCGACATTGCAGGAGACGAGTCCACTCAGGGCCTCGACGGCGAGATCATGCGCCGGACGGTCGCGCAGGGGACCATCCTGGCCGAATGCGGAAATCGAGCAGTAAACGATGCCGGGATTAAGTGCCTGGATTGCCTCGTAGTCGATCCCTAAGCGTTTGGCCACGCCAGGCCGAAAGGCTTCGACCACCACGTCGCAGGTCGAGGCGACTTTCAGCAAGGCCTCACGACCCACGTCCTGTTTCAGATCGATGCAGATCGACTGCTTTCCGCGATGCGTGTTGCGAAACCAGACCGAGATGCCGTTCTGCTTCAACCCGACCTCGCGCACCGGCTCGCCACCCGGTGGCTCAAGCTTGATCACCTCGGCGCCATGATCGGCCATCATCAGGGTCAGGTGCGGGCCGGGGAGGAACAGGCTCAGGTCGAGAACTCTCAGGCCTTGAAGTTTCATCGTGATGGGTTTAAAAGCGGATGAACGCGGATGAACGCGGATAAAGGAGCACAAGCGTCTGATTTCTCATTAGCCACGCCGTTGATCCTGTTTCCTGCGCCCGTGCCATCAGTCCGCAAGAGGCAAAACATCCTCGTTCATCTGCCTTCATCTGCGTTTCCCTCATCCAACAGGCCGGCAATCTGCTCGTCACTGTAGCCCAGTTCGCGCAACAAGGCTTCGCTGTCGGCGCCGAGGGCGGGGGCAGGGCGGGAGCTTGGGCGTTGGCCGTTGACCTTGATTGGGCAGGAGAGTTTTTTCAGGCCGGGTTTTTGCGGATGGGCCAGGGCCTGGATCATGCCGACCTGCGCGACGAAGGGATTGTCCAGGCCTTGTTTGAGGTCGTTGACCGGGGCGACCGGGATGTGGCCGCCGAACAAGCCCATCCACTCGGCCGTTGTGCGAGTCATGAAGGCTAAATCCAGTTCCTCGGTGAGCAGGTCACGGTTTTCGCGTCGGGCCATGATGTCGATGAAGCGCGGGTCTTCGATCAGATCCGGTCGTCCCAGGCCGCGGCAGAGCTCTTCCCAGAACTTCGGCAGCATGCACAGCACATAAATCCAGCCGTCGGCGGTGCGATAGCTTTGCGCGGGCACCGTGGCCGGATGGGCTCCGCGCGGCAGGCGGGTAGTGACGTAGTCATTGTTCAAATACCAGGTGGCCGGGTAGCTCAGCTGGTGCAGAGCCACATCGAACAGACTTACATCCACATCGCAGCCCCGGCCTGTGCGCTGGGCGCCGAGCAGACCGGCGAGCAAGGCGATGGCCATGTTCATGCCGGTCATGAAGTCGACCACCGACAGCCCGAAACGCGCCGGTGGCGTGCCGGGTTCGCCGGTCAGATGACAAAAGCCGGCTTCGGCCTGCATCAGGTAGTCATAGCCCGGCCAGCGCGCACGCTCGTTGTCGCGACCGTAGGCCGACAAATGCGCGCAAACAATCGCCGGCTTGATCGACTTCAGGCTGGCGTAGTCCAGACCCAGCTTCGCCGGCAGATCGCCGCGCAAGTTGTTGAGTACGCCGTCGGCGGTGGCAATCAGCTTCTCGAACGCTGCGCGCCCGGAGTCTGACTTCAGATCCAGCACCAGGCTTTTCTTGTTGCTGTTAAAGGTCTGGAAAAATTCGCTGTCTTCGTCGCCAATCGTGAATGGACTGGTCCGTCGCGACACATCCCCGCCGTGCGGCGATTCGATCTTGATGACTTCGGCGCCCAGCTCGGACAGGTACTGCGAGCCGTAGGGCCCGGCACCATACTGCTCGACGGCGACGATGCGGTAACCGGTCAGCGGCAGGTGGCTGGTCATTCCTGATGCCGACCGATTAACTGTTTGGCAATGATCAGGCGCTGGATCTCGTTGGTGCCCTCGCCGATGCACATCAGCATGGCATCGCGATAGAAGCGCTCGATCTCGTATTCGACCGAATAGCTGTAGCCACCGAAAATGCGCATGGCCTCGTTGGCGCAGAACACGCCGGCCTCGGTGGCGAAATACTTGGCCATGCTGGCTTCCAGGTCGCAGCGCTCGTTGGCGTCGTATTTCTTCGCGGCCGACTCGATCAGCAGTTTGGACGCCTCGACCTGACAGGCCATTTCGGCCAGTTTCAGCTGGATAGCCTGGTGGCCGGAAATCGGCTTGCCAAAGGCCTTGCGATCCAGCGAGTATTCCAGCGCCAGCTTGAGCGAGCCTTCGGCAATACCGCAGCCGCGGGCGGCCACATTAATCCGGCCCAGCTCCAGACCACCCGCGGTCTGGTAGAAGCCCTGGCCCTCGACGCCGCCGAGCAGGTTGGCTGCCGGCACGCGGTAGTCGTCGAAATTGACTTCGCAGGAATCGATGGAGCGGTAGCCCAGTTTCTTGAGCTTTTTGCCGACGCTGAAGCCCTCGCCCTTTTCAGCGATGAACAGGCTCATGCCCTTGTGCCTGGGTTCGGCGTCGGGATCGGTCTTGACCAGCAGCAGCAGGACATGGCCATTGAGCGAGTTGGTGATCCAGGTCTTGGAGCCGTTGACGACGTAGTCATCACCGTCCTTGCGCGCCACCGTGCGGATGGCTTGCAGGTCGGAGCCGGCATTGGGCTCGGTCAGAGCGATACCGCCGCGGAGTTCGCCGCTGGCCAGGCGCGGCAGGTACTTATCTTTTTGTTCCTCGGTGCCGCAACGCTCGATGGCCGAGGCCAGGATCAGGTGCGAATTGAAAATCCCGACCGGCGCCATCCAGGCCGAAGACACCTTGATCACGATCTTGGCATAGGCACTGGCCGATAGCCCCAGGCCGCCGTACTGCTGCCCGATGGTCGCGCCGAACAGCCCGAGATCCTTCATCTGCTCGACCAGATCGTGCGGATACTCATCGGCCTGATCGTGGTGCTGGGCAATCGGCTTGACCGCCTCCTCGACCCAGCGGTCGATGGCGTCAAACAGCGCCTGCTCGTCCTCAGCGCTCCACTGTTCCTGAATCTGTGCACTCATCTAAGTCTTTATCCTCTTTCGAATCTGGCGGATCATCAGGCTCGGCCGCCGGCCACGGAGGGCCGGCCTACATCAGTACGATCACTCGGGACCATCAGCCGGCAGTCAAGCTCCCTGAACCCTGATCGCTAATAACCAACCTGGTCTTCGATGCTATGGCCACGTTTGGCGATGAGCATGGTGCGGTTGAAGGTGCAGACCATCTTGCCGTCCTGGTTGAAACCGGTGGTCTTGACAGTGACGATGCCGGCTCCGGGTCGTGAGTTGGACTCGCGCTTGTCCAGCACTTCCGATTCGCAAGTCAGCGTGTCGCCGGCATACAGCGGAAAGGTCAGCTTGATGTCGGTCCAGCCAAGGTTGGCGATGGCTTTCTGGCTGACATCGGTCACGCTCATTCCCACCATCAGCGCCACCGTGAATGGCGAGCAGACGATGCAGCGTCCGAACTCGCTCTTGGCCGCGTATTCCTTGTCGAAATGCATCGGATGGGTGTTCATGGTCAGCAGGGTGAACCAGGTATTGTCGGTCTCCGTAATGGTCCGTCCTGGCCGATGCTCATAAATTTCGCCAACCTGAAAGTCCTCGTAAAAACGACCGAATTGCTCGCGGTAGCGATTGGGGCCGACTTCCTTGACGTTTTGCACCATGTCGATGGGTTCCGTGGAGTTCTTGAGAAAATGGGTCTCATTGGTTGTGCGGGCTTTGGCGCAGGGCCAGCCGGTCGAGGATGCGTCGGGCGGCGGTGATGACCGGTGCGTCGATCAGCCGGCCATCCAGTTGCACTGCTTCGCCACCGGCTGCTTCGGCGGCGGCAATCACCGCTTTGGCCCGGGCGATCTCGCTTTCGGAGGGCTGGAACTGCTTCTGGATCGGGGCGACCTGGGCCGGGTGGATGGCGGCCTTGGCGCTGAATCCCAGTGAGCGACAGGCCCGGGTTTCGCGGATCAGGCCCTTTCCATCCTTGATGTCAATCCAGGGCACGTCGATGCAATCCAGCCGATGCGCGCGGGCCACGGTAATCAGGCGTGAGCGGGCGTATAATAAGGGCTCCCAGGCAAAGTCACAGCCGCAGTCGACGCTGTAGTCATAGCCGCCGAACATGATTCCGGCGATCGGCGCGTTATCGTCGAGTTCGAAATCCAGATCCAGCAGCCCGCGGGTCGACTCAATCAGCAGAATCAGGGGCGGGCAGCCTCTGCCCAGGACTTGCATGACCCGCTCGGTTTGCTTGCGGGTTTCGAACTTCGGAATGATCAGAAAGCAGGGCTCCGCCTTGCTGTCGGCAAGTGCTGCCAGATCGGCTTCGCCGAACTCGGTATCAGGGGCATTGATGCGCAGGCCGAAATCATGGCCCTCAGGCTGGTCGGCCAGGGCGGCAACCGTAATGTTGCGCGCCTCTTCCTTGGACGACGCCGCAACTGCATCCTCAAGGTCGATGCAGACCCGGTCTACGCCGCTGGCCAAGGCCTTTTCGAAGCGCTCCGGCCGGTTTCCAGGGACGAACAGCAAGCAGCGCAGACCCAGCGGTGAGTTCATGCCGCCGGCACCTGACGGGCAAAGTGCGCGGCGATCTGCTCGCGCGTGGCGATCCACACGTCCTTGTGCGAGCGCACATGGCGAAAGAAGGCTTGCAGTGCGCCAATCCTGCCGGGTCGACCGATGATGCGCAAATGCAGGCCCAGCGACATGTACTGAGGCTGCGGGGCGCGCTCTTCATACAGCCAGTCGAAGGTATCGATAGCGTATTGCAGCCACTGCTGCGGGCTTAGCGATGGATCAATCCAGAACTTCATGTCGTTGGAATCCAGCGCATACGGCAGGATGACCATGGGCCGGCCGCAGCTTGAATCCCAGAACGGACTGTCGCCGGAGTAATCGTCCATGTGATAGGCAAAGCCTTCTTCGGCCAGCAGGCGCCGGGTGTTCTCGGTGTGCAGATAGCGCGACAGCCAACCGACCGGGCGCTTGCCGGTGCTGGCCTCGATGCTTTCGGCGGCCTTGCAAATGAATTCCCGTTCTTCACTCTCGTCAAGCCGGAACTGATGAATCCAGCGCCAGCCGTGTGAACAGGGCTCGTGCGGGCCATCGGCGATATAGCGCGCGATGTGCGGCGCGCGCTCCAGCGACAGCGCAGCTGCAGTGAAGGTCGCGGGGATCGCATACTCATCCAGCAGCGCTGCGATACGGCGGAAACCAGGGCCGAGGCCGTATCGGTAGTTGGATTCGTTGCCGTAGTTGCGGATCGGCTTTTTCAGGGAGACGCCCAGCTCGTCGACCGGCTCGGTGATGGCGTCACCCTCGGCGAGCGAATATTCCGAGCCCTCTTCGACGTTGACCACGATTGACAGGGCCAGGCGCTTGCCATCGGGCCAAGACCAGTGGCTGGCAGACGCAGTCATGCTCAGTGGTACTCCTCGCCGCCGGACACATTCATCGCCTCACCTGTGATGTAGACCGCCTGGTCCGAGCACAGGAAGGCACAGGCCTTGGCGGTATCGTCCTGCAGACCCGGGCGACCCAGCGGAATGCGGTTTTTCATGGCCGCCATGTATTCATCGAGGCTCAAGCCCAGCGCCTTGCTGAAGTATTCATTCTGCCAGGCGCCGAGCCCCGTGGTCACGTGGTTGGGGCAGATGGCGTTGACGGTGATGCCGTGCTGGCCCATCTCGATAGCAGAAACTCGGGTCAGACCAACCAGACCATGCTTGGAGGAACAGTAGCCGGCCGCAAAGGGGAAGCCGGATTTGGCCGCCTGGCTGGCAATGTTGATGATGCGCCCACCCTCGCCCTGCTTGATCATCTGGCGGGCAGCCGCACGCGTGCACAGAAACACGCCGCGCAGATTGACCCCCAGCACGGTGTCCCAGTCACTGGCTTCCATCTCGACGATGGGCTTCATGATGTAGCCGATGCCCGCATTGTTGACCAGGATATCGATACGCCCGAAGTGGGCCACGGTCTGGTCGATCAGCGCCTGAACCTGGCCCTCTTCCATCACGTTGCAGGCGATGGCCACCGCCTCAGCGCCGAGGCCGCGGATTTCCTCGACCATGGCGTTCATCTCGTCGCTGGCGCCGATGGCTTCTGGCGGCGTTTCCGGGCCGGCTGACTGGCCGATATCGGAAATCACGATGCGACAACCCTCGGCAGCCAGCCGCCGCGCCATTGCTGCACCCAAGCCTGCGGAGCGTCCGGAGCCGGTGATGACGGCAACCTTGCCCTTCAATTCCGGGTACATGGGTTTACAGCGCCTCGGTCAGAATGAACAGGGGATTGTCGGCAAACTGACCGAACTCGGCCGCCACTTTCTGCACTGCCTCGCTGGCCACATCGGCCCCGAATTTCTCCATGTCGTTGACCCGGATCAGTTCGATGTAAGCGTACGGCGGCTGGGCATCGCTCATCAGCAGCCCGGCAGAACGCAGCACCTCGAACTGGTCAACGGAGGCCAGCCCATTGACGGTCGGCAGGTCACGCTCGCGCGCCCACTGCTCATAGGAAGCAACATCGGCACCGCTCTTGAGGTTGAAAAGTACAACGATGGTGGTCATGAAACGCTCCTCAGGCCGGAAAGTTGTCCGGACAAATTGTAGGCGAGGGTTTGAAAGTGGTCAAGCATGCGCCGATCTGAAAGTATGCGATAAAATGTCCGGACATTTGTGAAGCTGGAGTGAGACATGCCGGTGATGCAGAACTCGGACCTGACGCCACGTCAGTACTGGACACAGGTCAAATCCAATCCCAATCGCGCCAAGTTCGGCTTCGGACAGCGCCCTGCGCTGATCAACATCGATCTGCAGCGCGCCTACACGGACATCGATACCTTCAAGACGGCGTACCAGACCGATCCGAATCAGCTGGACTATGTCAACCAGCTCGCTCGAGCGGTGCGCAGGATCGGAGCGCCGGTGATCTGGACCTACGTCGCCTATCTGGACTCGGCCGAGGACGCCGGTGTCTGGGGCACGCGCACCGACACCCCCGATTCGCTGCAAAACATCAAGCACGGTTCACAGCGCGCCCAGCTCGATCCGCGCCTGCAGATCGACGCCTCCGACGTGGTCATCCACAAGCGCATGCCCAGCCCGTTTTTCGAGACCCACCTGCCGTCGCTGTTGGCGTGGCACCGCGTAGACACCGTTCTGATCACCGGCGGGTCAACCTCGGGCTGCGTACGCGCCGCGGTGGTCGACTCACTCTCGCACGGGTATCGCACCACGGTGATCGAGGAATGCGTGGCCGACAAGCACGAAATTCCGCACTTCGCCAATCTGGCCGACATCCTGCTGAAGTACGCCGATGTCGAGTCTTTTGAGACGGTTGCTGCATACCTGAACGGTCTGCAGAACTCTGTTTGATGTCTGCAATGCGCAGTGGTTGGGGGCGGCCCGCGTCGCCGGGCCATGCGGGCCGCCCCCATCCACATCGAGCAAGCCGCCAGGAGGAGCAACAAGCATGAAATCCGACCCCGGCCTATACGGCTATCTTCCCTGGGACCGGCGGCCCCAAATCCGCTGGCCCAACGGCGCCCGCATCGCCGTGTGGGTCGCACCCAACATCGAGTTCTACGAACTGGACCCGCCGGTCAACCCGCAGCGCAAACCCTGGCCGCGACCGGCGCCGGATGTGACCGCCTACGCCACCCGCGATTACGGCAACCGGGTCGGCCACATGCGCATGATGCGCGTGCTGGACCAGTTCGGCATTCGCGGCTCGGTGTCGCTGTCAACGGCGATGCTGACCCATCATCCCGAAATCATCGCTCTGGTCCTGGAGCGCAACTGGGAGTTGTTCAGTCACGGTATCTACAACACGCGCTATACCTATGGCCTGAGCGAAGACCAGGAACGCGCGATGATCATCGATGCCATGCAGCGCATCCGTGAGTACTCCGGCCAGCACTGCGACGGCTACCTGGCCCCTGCCCTGTCTCACTCCGAACATACCATCGACCTGTTTGCCGAGGCCGGAGGCACTTATACCTGTGACCTGTTCCACGATGATCAGCCCACGCCGGTAACCACGCGTTCGGGCAAGCGCTTCGTATCAGTTCCTTACTCGCTGGAACTCAACGATACGATCGTCTACGTGGTCAACAAGATCGAGCCGCGACGCTATGGCGAGATGATCGGCCGGGCCTTCGATCGTCTGTACGCCGAAGGCGAGCGCTCCGGGACGGTGATGTGCATTCCGCTGCACGCTTACCAGGTCGGCCATCCGCACCGGTTGGCTGCCTTCCAGCGCGCGCTGGACCATATCTTAAGCCACGATGGCGTCTGGCTGGCGACCGGGCGCGAGATCGCCCGGCACTACCTGGAGCACTACTATGACCAGGCGATGGCCACGATGCGCGAAATCGAGGAGTCAACCGCATGAGCCTGGATGAGAAGTTTTTGAGCTATGAAAAACTGCGCCATGGCATGGATCATGAGCGCTACGAATGGTCCATGCTGGAGCGCCGCGAGCCGGTGACTTGGCCGGGTAACGCGCCGCTTGCGCTGTGGATCAATGTCTGCGTGGAACACTTCCCGCTCAACCCGCAAAGTGCCGGATTCAAGGCACCTGGCAACATGACGATGCCTTATCCGGATCTGCGCCACTACACGCTGCGTGACTACGGCAACCGGGTCGGCATTTTTCGCATACTGGAGGCGTTGGATCGGCACGGCTTCCACGCCAGTTTTGCCATCAACGGGGAGGTAGCCGAGCGCTATCCCTATCTGGCTCAACGCCTGGCTGAGGTCGGCGCTGAATTGCTGGCCCACGGTTGGAACATGGACTGCGCGCATTCCTCGGCGGTCGATGAACAGACCGAGCGTCAGTGGATCCGGCAGACGCTGGCGGCGCTCGAGCACCTGGTCGATCAACCCATCCGTGGCTGGCTGGGGCCGGCGCGCTCGCAGTCATCCCGCACACCGGAGTTACTGGACGAAGCAGGCATCACCTGGTGCGCGGACTGGGTCAACGACGACCTGCCGTACCGCTTTCGTACCGATGCGGGCGACCTGGTCAATCTACCGCTGTCGCTGGAGCTGGAAGACCGCTTCATCATCAACGACAACCTGCACAGCGAGACCGAGTACGCCGACCAGTTGATCGACGCGGCCGATTTCCTGCTGGCCGAGGGTCGCGAGCGCGGCGGTCGCCTGTTGGCGCTCAACCTGCATCCCTGGGTCATTGGCCAGCCGCATCGCATCGGCCAGCTCGAGCGGCTTTTCGAACACCTGTACGGCTTGGGGGATCTGGTCTGGAGCGCAGCGCCCTCCGAGATCATCGCTGCGGCGGGTTTTGTCCTTGAGGGGTCGGGGCTCGGGGACTAAGGTTCAGCGAGCCGGGTCGAAGGCATTCAGCGCGCAGACGCGCTCGAGTGTCGAATTCGCAGGCACAGTCGTGTCTCGTAGGGTGAGCCTGCAAAGATTGATCGCCCCCCGGGTTTAGCGTATGCTTCCGAGAAAAATATGTCCGGACATTTAGTTTAGCGCCGAACTCGGGAGGGTATTGAGCATGGGTTTTTCCGAAATGGCTGTGCTGCGCTGGCTGCACATTCTGGCCATGGTGTACTGGCTGGGAGGGGAGTGGGGTGTGTTCCAGACCAGCTACAACGTCATCAACCGCAAGCTGCCGCTGGACGAGCGCCGGCGCCACATGGAAACGGCCTACCGGATCGACATCCTGGCCCGCACCGGCATCATCCTGCTGCTGCCGCTGGGCCTGCACCTGGGCCATATCTGGGGCGTTCAGCCCTTTGGCGGCGTCTGGCTGGCAGTGTTCTGGGTCCTCAGCCTGAGCTGGCTGGCGCTGTGCTGGGCCGCGTTCTTTGCCCGCGAAACCGATCTGGGGCTGAAACTGACCCGCTACGATGAGCTGGTGCGTTATGTCCTGATCCCGGTGCTGGCGATCAGCGCGCTGTGGTCGATCTTCGGCGATGGGCCGTTCGTGGCCGGGCCTGGACAATACTGGTACGTGGTCAAGATTCTGATTTACTCCGGCCTGCTGGTGATCGGACTGAAGCTGCGCTTCATCATGCGCGAGTGGACCGAGCTGTTCCGCAGGCTCGATAGCGACGGGCCAAACCAGGCGGTTGAGGATCGACTGGAACGCTCCATTCGCGTCGGCCGCGGCCTGGCCTACCTCTACTGGATCGGCATCGCCTTTACCGGCCTGGTCGGGGCGGCCAAGCCCTTCTGACTGGGGCGGGGCCAATGAAAGAAAACAGAGCCACAGTCATGAACGCGAGTGGCCCTCGGCTGGCCTGGACCCGACGTCGTTTCCTGGCATTAGCGGGCGCGACCGCCATGGCCGGCCTGCTGCCGAAGTCCGCCCTGGCAGGGACCCGCCGCGTCATCGTCATCGGCGCCGGACTGTCCGGCCTGGCCGCGGCCGGCCTGCTGGAATCCCTGGGTCACGAGGTGCTGGTATTCGAGGCCCGGGAACGCATCGGCGGCCGGGTCTGGAGCCTGGACACGGTGCCTGGTTCACCAGAAGGTGGCGCCAACACCATCGGCCCGAACTATGGACGCACCATTGGCACCGTGCGCCGCCATGGGCTTGAACTGCGCGCGCAACCACGCGGGCCCGGTCTAGGTCTTTTGATCGACGGCCAGGCGATCGAGCGGGACGCCTGGGCCGCGTCGCCGCTCAACACCCTGCCGGAGACCTTGCGTGACGCCACACCGGACCGCCTGGCCAGCGTGCTGATGGGTGACAACCCGCTGCGCACCTCCACCCAGTGGCTGGAGCCGGGCATGTCCGAGCGGGATGTACCGGCGGGCGAGTTTTTCCGCGCCCAGGGCCTGGACGAGCGGGCCCTGCAGTGGATCGACGCCAACAACAGCTACGGCAATCGACTTCAAGATACCTCACTGCTGGGCCTGTACGCGGCCAATGCCGGCATCCTGCGCGCCATCGCCTGGCGCCAGCCGGCGCTGGAGACGGCCGGCGGCAATCAGCGCATCCCTGAAGCGATGGCCGCGGCGCTGAAAGCGCAGGTCCAGCTCGGTAGCCGGGTCGAGGCAATCATCCAGCGCGCCGGCGGCGTTCAGGTCATCACGGACTCGGGCCGGCGCTTTGACGCCGATGGGGCGATCTGCACACTGCCGCTTCCGGCCATGGCGCGCCTGCGCTTCGAGCCCGGACTGGACGCCGGCTGGCGCGGGGCGATGGCGCGCATCGAGTATCACAAGGTCAGCCAGCTCCATTTGCTGGCAGCCGAGCCGTTCTGGGAGGAAACAGGGCAACCGGCGAGTTGGTGGACCAACGGGCCGCTGGGCCGCATCTTTACCCGAACCCGGCCGAATGCCGCCGGCCACTACAACATGACGGTATGGATCAACGGCGATGCCTGCGATCCGTTCGATGCCATGAGCGAGGCGGGGGCCATTGAGGCCATCACGGCTGAACTGGAGCGCACGCTGCCGGGCGCACGCGGGCAAGTGGAACCGGCCGCGCTGGTGCGCTGGGCGCCGGACCCAGACAGCGGCGGTGCCTGGGCGCTGTGGCCGCCCGGCGGCATTCATGAACTGACCGCCACGGTGCGTCGCCCTCACGAGCGCGTGTTTTTTGCCGGTGAACATACCGGCCAGGCCTACTCGGGCATGGAGGCCGCGCTGGAATCGGCCGAGCGCGCGGTACTGGAATCCCTGCGGAGGCTGGCATGAGCCTGGTGCGCTGGATCGGCTTGAGCCTGGCAGCTTTTGGTCTGCTGGCCTGCAGCGATTCTCCGACCTCGCCGGCAGCACCGCAGGAAGACGCAGCGGCAGCCGCGCCAGCCATGCCGCCGCTCGACGGCGCAGCCCTGTTCAGAATCGCCTGCGCCGGCTGTCACCGCATCGAAGCCGGCGCTTTGCATGACGTGGGTCCGAACCTGCACGGCATCGTCGGCCAGCCAGCCGCAAGTCGGTCGGACTATGCCTATTCTTCCGCGCTACAGTCCTCGAATCTGGCCTGGGACCGCAGCAGCCTGGCGGCCTGGATTGCCGCTACCGAAGTGCTGGTCCCCGGCACCACCATGACTTACGCCAACATCCTCACCGGCGAGGAAGTCGCGCAGTTGATCGACTACCTGCACGAAGCTGCCACCGATCATTGACCCAGGAGAGAACCTTGATGCATCCATTCACCCGACACACCGCAACAATCGTCTCGCCGCTGCTGCTGTTCGGCCTGATCACCGCTGCGGCCGCCGAAAGCGCGCGGCTGAGCTTCGACAGCCCCGAAGATGTCATCAGCATGAATCGCAAGGTCGGTTGTTCGACTGTCGACGGCGAGCCGATCACCTACTACTGGAACGGTTATGCCTTCTCGCGCGTCACCGGGGAGCCGGACCGGACGCTGTTTCGGGTTGAAGGCATGAACGTGCGGGCCTGCAAGACCTACGAGCATCCGGAGTACGGCATCGGCTACCGGCAGGTCTCGCGCGAGATCATGCTGTATCTGGATCCGCAGACTCATGAAGTCTTGTCGCATTGGGACAATCCATGGACCGGAGAAACCGTCGAGGTGCTGCACGTGGCCAACGATCCGGTCAACATGCGGGCACCCAGCTTTGCGCGCGGACCCGACGGTCCTGCCCGCTTCCGCGGTCATATCGAGGGTGAGGTGTTCTGGTGGAACATCACCGTGCCATTGTGGTACTCCAATCCGCTGGCGGGCGCCTTCCAGGCCGAGGTCGGCGGCACGTACCACGCCACCGAGATGTTCAATTTCTTCGGCCGGGTCGATGACCTGACCCATCCGGATACGACCACCGCCGACATCCAGGTTGGCTGGGTGCGCATGGCCGACTGGCTGCCCTGGATGCGCATGCATGGCCGCCCGGGGCTGATCTACTTCCACGCCGCCGGTACCAAACTGGCCAGTTGGGACGATCTGCCCGACGTGCTCAAAAATGAGATCGACCGTCACTACCCGGAATACCGCGAGGCGCCGCCGTTGGACGATGATCGCCCCAACGTGACCAGCTGGACCTATTATCGGGATGTGGTCGAGGGCCGGATCGAGGCCCCGCAGAGGGACTGAGCATCAGACAAGGCCTCGGGTCCGGCAGATCACGCTGCCGGACCCGAGGCCTCACGAATCGCCCGTCAGCAGGTCGTGGAGTCGCGCCGCGCTGCGGATGACCGCCCGATCGCTGGCGTAGGCACCGATCAGCTGCAGCCCGCTGGGCAACTGATCGGGCTCATGCGCCAGCGGCAGCGAGACCGCCGGCAAACCTGCGCAGTTGGCCAGGCAGGTGAGGTCGGCCTGGTTGACCGGCACCGGCTCGGCAAAGGCAAACGCCCGCTGCGGTGTGGTCGGCAGCAGCACGAAATCGCAAGCCGCCAGCCACTGATTGACGGCCAGCCTGGCCTTGTCGATACAGCGCATCGCCTCGGCCAGTTTCGGCGCTGACTGGCGTCCTGCCCACTCCAGCAGGGCTTGCAGCTGGGGAGAAAAGGCAGAGCGGTTGCTGTCCCAGTCGCCCCCATGCTCGGCCAGCATCTCGGCCTCGCACAGCAGCAGCCCGGCGCGGCGAATCCGACCCGCTGAAACCGGCAAGGCGGCCAGCGAGCGCATCTCGACGCCCTTGGATTTCAGTCGCTCCAGGGTGGTCCGCCAGGCTTGGGCTACCGCCGGTTCCAAATCGACACCGGACAGGTCGGGTACGCCCAGGGTGAATCCAGGCTCCCGCTCCAGCAGCTGCACTGGCCGCGAGACCGGGCAGTCCGGGTCGAAGCCGGCCATGCTCTCCAGCAACAATTCCAGGTCACCGGCGCAGGTCGCCAGCGGCCCGATGTGATCCAGATGCCGCGACACGGCCACACTGCCGGCCGTGCTGACCAGGCCGAACGAGGGTTTCAGGCCCCAGATGCCGCAGTAGGCCGCCGGAATGCGCACCGAGCCCATGGTGTCCGTGCCCAGCGCAGCCGGAACCAGCCCGGCAGCCACGGCTGCGGCCGAGCCGCTGCTGGAGCCGCCGGGCGAGAACCCGCTTTTGAGCGGATTGTGGCAATGTCCGAAGTGCGGATTGGATCCGTCGGCACCCAGCGCCGCTTCGGTCATGTTCAGCTTGCCGACGATCACCGCACCGGCGGCTTTCAGGCGTCGGACCACGCCGGCATCGGTCGCAGCCTGGCGGTCCCGGCGGGTCAGCATCCCGGCGGTGGTCGGGCTACCGGCCAGATCGATGTTGTCCTTGATGGCAATGGGCAAGCCTTCCAGCGCTCGCGCCTTCCCGTCACGGTAGCGGGCCGCCGATGCGGCCGCTGCCGCGCGCGCGCCATCGGCCTCGATCCGGATGAAGGCATTAAATGCGGGATTGACGGCTTCGATCCGGGCCAGGCAGTCTTCGATCAGAACGCGGGTGTCGAGTTCGCCAGCGCCCAGTTGGCGGCGCAGATCCAGCAGATTGAGCTTCATGCCGGGTCGAAGCGCCGGTCGATCAGGCGGATGGGCTTTTGGCGAACCTCGATACCGGTCAGTTCGGCCAGTGTTCCCGGCGGGCACAACTCGGGCCGGACTTCCACCCCAAGGCGGGCACGCAGGGTCTGGGCAAAGGCATCGATCACCGCAGCATTCTCAACCAGTTCGGGGGCAACTTCAATGCGCACCGCCAGCTCGTCGCGACCCGAAACATCGCGAGTGGCCACGCAGATGAATTCACCGGCAAAGCCGGCCACGCTTTCGAGGATGGGGCTCAAAGACTGCGGGAAAATGTTGATGCCGCGAATCTTGACCATGTTGTCAGATCGGCCAAGGAAGCCGGCGATGCGGCGCAGATTCAGGCCCAGCGAGGAGGCACCGTCCAGCACCTCGGTCACATCATGGGTGTTGAAGCGGATGATGGGATACAGATCGTCCTTGTACAGGCAGGTCACCACCATGTCACCCGGCTGGCCTTCAGCGACCGGCCGGCCCGAATCGATATCCAGCACCTCGACGAATTGCGCGTCTTCCATCAGGTACATGCCGTCGTGATCCGGGCCTTCGGCGGCGATGGCGCCGGTATCGCCCACGCCGTACCAGTCGAACAGTTCGGCCCCGCCCCAGGCCGCGCTCAAGGACTCGCGCGACTCGCGGCCCAGGTGACCGGAAATCATGCGCAGCGGAATGTCGCGGCCGGGCCCGATGCCCATGTCGCGGGCCACATCGGCGAGCTTTTTGATGTAGTCGGCAAAACCGACGATCACGGTGGGGCGAAAATCCTTCATCAGCTCGACCTGGCGCGCCGAGCGGGTTTCCACCCCCGTGCCGGCCGACAGGAACAGGCCATGGGTGTAGTGGGTCACCGCCTCGCGCACGTAGTGGCCACCGTTGATCAATCCATGGCCGTACACCGAGTGCACCACGTCACCGGCTTGCAGGCCCTGCATGCGATAAACGCGGGCCAGCAGGATGTTCTGCACTTCGCGCGAGCGCGGACCGAACACCAGCGGCTGCGGCCGTCCCGTGGTGCCGCTGGTGGTGTGGACAATCAGCGGCAGATCTCCCGGCGTGCCTTCCTCGCCCGGCGTCCAGCCGTGGAAATCGCCCAGCGGCGGCGCTCTCTCGACGCTGTCCATGATCTCGGCCTTGCCGAACACGGGCAGTTTTTCAATGTCGGCCAGTCCGTTGATATCACCGGGCTGGATGCCGGCCTCACCCCACAGACGCTGGTAGAAGGGAATCTGCCAGGCTCGCGCCAGACAGCGACGGAATCCGGCATCCTGGCGCGCAAACAGCTCGTCCCGGCTTAAACCTCGATGGCGCTCCAGAAAGCGGTCATCGACCGGGAATTCCTCCAGCAGGCGGGGTACATCTGCATGTTCGAACCAGGTCGGCGAGGGCTTGGGCATGGTGGTCATCCTTTGATGATTCAGGCCGGCCCGGCGGCCGGCGTCAGCAGGCTGAATAAGCCGTCCAGCGAATCCCGGTCGGCCAGATCCCGCAGCTCCGCCAGCAGACCCTGACCGCGCCCATCATCGAACCCGCCGTGCCGCCAGCAAGCTTGTGCCTTGGCCGTGCGAGCCTCTTCATCCAGCGCACGCCGGGGTGAACCCAGCACGCTCGACAGGCTGATCTGATGGCGTTGGCCGCAGCGCGTCACAACGCTCAGATTTTGCGGGATCAGGGCATTCGGGTCCGGGTTGGCATCGGGCAGAACCCTGACGCAGTCGACCCGGCGCCAGCGCTCGGGGTCGCTCAGCGCGCTGGCCGAGAAATCCTCCAGGCCGAGCCGGCCGCGGGCCAGGCGTACGGAAACCAGCCACGGCAAACACAGGCGGGCATAGCTGGCGCTCATGCCCCGGCGCGCCGGGCGGTCGATCAGGCGTCGGATCAGCGGTGGCGCATGCAGTTCGATCCGGTCGATGTCCTCGGCGTCCAGGCCGGCCGCCAGCAGCTGGTCAAGTCCGTCCAGCGCGGCATGTGCCGCCCGCCCCGTGGGAAAAGGCTTGTGACTGACCCGCTCGATCTGCCAGTGCCGGCCCAGCTGCTCGACTGCCCCCGTGTCGTAATCCTGCTCGATCAGCTCCAGGTAGCCGAAGGGTCCATCAATCACATCGACCGGTCCCGCCATGCCAGCCAGCGTCAGCTCATGAGCACCGACTGCGGCGCGCGCATTGAAGCCGATCTGCAGAGCCAGTCCGGGCGTGCCTTCGACGTGCGACTGCATGTTGCCGCCGAGTTGGCAATAGGTCAGGCCCAGGGCGCGGCGACAGCCGTCGGCGTCCAGTCCGGCCAGCCGTGACAGTCCCAGGCTGGCACCCAGCGCGCCGCACATGGCCGGTCGGAAAAAGCGCATGGGCGAGCGCGCCATCATCCCCATCACCGTGGCCGCGTCGACCGCGACCACCAGGGCATCGAGCAGATCGCGCCCGCGTACCGGTCCATTGGCCTGGGCCCAGGACAGCAGCGCGCCGCCGATCACGGCCATGGGATGGACCACCGCCGGCTCATGCACGCAATCGAACTCCTGGCAATGAATCTGGTAGGCGTTGACCAGGGCCGCCGTGGCCGTGGCCTGGGCTTCCCCGTCCGCCCACAGACGAGCCGGACCGGGCCCGCTCCAGCCGCGTGCGGTTTCGACCAGCAGGCGCCGCTCCGGCAACCCGCTGCCGGCCACGCCCACCATCACCGTGTCCTCGAGAAAGATCGCCGCGGCCCGCCGGGCGCTGTCAGGGATGCTGCGGGTGTCGAGCGCGTGCCGAACCAAGGCGTCGCGGACGGTGTTGCCAGCGCCCTCCCTCATAACCAGAACGCCCTTAAGCTTTCCATAGCCGGCTTTTCGCCCTGTTCGGCCAAGGACAGGGTCTGCTCGATGATGCGCTGGGCGCGCGCCGACTCGAATCCGGCCGATTCAAACAGGTCGGCGGCCTTGGCGCCCAGGTCGGCATCGGTGAGCGGCCATTCCGGATCGCCCCATGCGTCCTCCACAGCCGCCTGCATGATTTCGCCACTACGGGTCCTGAGCTGGATCGAGGCGCCGAAGTGGTGTGGAAACGCCTGATCAAAATGGTTGCAGCTGGCCAGCTGGATGCGATCGCGCAAGGCCTGGACCGGCGCCACATTCAATGCACTGGATTCGTAGTGGCGCATTCGCGGCCGACCATGCACCAGAATGCTGGCCAGCGCGTGCTGGATGCTGAACCGGGCCTGCCCCGGTGTCGACGGGCAGCGGCAATCACAGAAATCGAGGGCGGCCTGATAGGTTTCGACCGCCACGCTTTCAATGGCATCGGGTTCGGGAAAAGAGTCCAAGGTCATCAGCGCGTCCATGGCCGGATGGGCATGGCGGCAGGCCGGCCAGGGCTTGAAGCTGACCTCATGAATCAACCAGTGATCATCGACCGCCAGCAGCCGCGCCGGGTCTGCCTCCGGCGCCATCGCGGCGAACAGCCCCTGCTCACCCTCCAGCAAGGAAAGCGGACCGCTGAAGCCCTGTTCCGCCAGGGCCGCGGCCAGCCAGCCCGAGTGCGCGGCCAGCGCCGTGTGCAAGGCCTTGCTGGGGACCGCCTCATGGCGCATCTGCCACAAGCCGCCGGTGCGCGTGCCGGCATTGGCCAGGGCCCAGGCGGTACGAATCTCATCCAGGCCACGGATCCAGGCCGCAGCCATGGCCGCGCCGAAAGCACCGCAGGTCGAACTGGGGTGCCAATACCGGTAATGCCCCAGGCCGACCGCGCGGCCCAGGCGAATGGTGACTTCGTAGCCGCGCACGATGGCGTCCAGCAGGCTGGCGACGCTGGCCCGGGTCTGGAGCGCGGTGGCCAGGGCGGCCGGAATGATCACCGGTCCCGGATGCAGTACCGCACTGCGGTGGACGTCATCCATTTCCAGCAGGCTGCCCAGCGCGCCGTCGGCCAGCACGGCCTGGTGTGCTTCGGCGTCCCTGCCCAGCAGCCACAGCAGCTCGGATGAGCAACCCGGCTGCAGGGCGGCGCGGAACGCGCCCGCGGCCGGCGACGAGGCTGCGGCCGCGGCGCAAGCCAACCAGTCCAGCAGATGCCTTGCCGCTCGCTCCCGGTCACGCAGGGACAACGGCCGCACTCCCAGGCAGACCAGGTCCTCAAGCAATATGGAGCGGCCGATGGTTTCAATCATCCGATGGAGACCCTATTTGTCCGGACATATTGTAAAGCCTGCGCAGCGGTGGCGCAGCCGGCATTTGTCTGGACAAATAATGCTATCTTAGAAATCCGACTTGGGGTCTTGTTGCACAGGGAATAAGTTTTGATGAGCGCAGCCAAGCCGATTGACGGGCGTCCGCGTTATCTTCAGGTTTGCGATGCATTGGTCGCGATGATCCGCGAAGGGTCGGTGGCGATCGGCGATATGTTGCCGACCGAACTGGAATTGTGCGAGCAATTTGATATCAGTCGGCATACCGCTCGCGAGGCGCTGCGGCGGGTCGAGGCCATGGGACTGGTCGAGCGCCGGCGCGGCTCCGGCACCCGCGTGAAAGCAAAGTTCGCACCGGTGGTCTACAACCAGTTCGTAGACAGCCTCGAGGGTTTGCTGCAATACGGCAAGGCAACACGCCTGGTGATCCAGCAGTCCGAGATCAAGCCCGTGCCGGAGCGGCTGGTCGATGAACTCGGGACGGCTGCGGGCACCCGGATACCCCATCTGACCGGCATTCGCTTCCAGCGCGATCAGGATCCTCCGCTGGCCTTGTGTTACGTTGAACTCTGGGTGCCGGCGGCAACGCCAGAACAGGTCGAAAGCCTGCTCGATCTCAGGCGCAGCGAGCGCGCACTCTACGATTTGCTGGATTTCATGCACTTAAGCCGGGTCAGCCAGACGCTTTCGGCCGACGCCATGGACGCGGACACCGCCAAGATCCTCGGCGCCGAAACCGGCGGCCCGGCGTTGGTTGTCATCCGCAGGTACTACGATCTGACCGAACGGCTGATCCTGCTGACCATCAGCATCCACCCCAAGGATCGTTTCTGCTACACCACCGAGTTGACGGCCTACAAGCGCCGTTGAGCTTCACCCCGACCCGATCGCCCTTCCGCAGAGTGGCTCAATTCGGGAAGTCGGGTTGCGCCTCCGGGTAGCGCTCGCGAAACGAGGCCTTTCCGGCCATGATGCGGTCGCGAATCATTTCCGACTGCCCCCCGACCTGCTCGATCAGCCATTCCATGCCACCGGCGCTGGCCTCGCGCCAGGCTCGGCGCTGCGCCGGATCAAGGTCATGGACGAACACCTCAGGATTGGCCACGATGCCGGCCTCGATGCGCGCAATCAGGCTGCGCACGTCGACCCGCGTCTTGTCGACCGGATCCAGCGAAGCACGAATCTTCGATCGGGTCTCCTCATCCAGCCCATGCCACCAGCGCGCGTTGGCCACGATCAGACCGGAGTCATAGGCATGGCCGGTCAGAATCAGGTGCGGCGCCTCGGTGGCCATGCCGGCCAGGGCGTACATGCCAACGCCGGACTGGCCACCATCGACCAGGCCGGTCTGCAGGGCCGGCAACAGATCGGTGAACGGCAGCACGATCTGGTTCATGTCCAGCATGCGCCCGAACACGCGCGCACCGGCAGCTCGCGAGGTTCGCATGCGTCGGCCTTGCACGGATTCCGGCGTCAGCGTCGGCTCCCTGGCGTACAGGTGAGTCCAGCCGACGTCGGCCCACTGGATGATGGTGACGTTCTGCGCCTCCAGTAGTTGCGAGTAGGCCTCCAACAGGTAGTGGTCGAGAATGAAGTCCAGTTCGGCCTGGGATTCAAACAGATAGGGCGCCAACAGCAGATTGAGTTCCGGCACCAGTTGCGAGGCCCCCTGCAGCGACAACCCAGCCATCTGCACCCGGTTGCGACGCAGATTGGAAATCATGGCTTCCTCGGGGCCGAACTGCGACAGGATGAACAGCTCGATGTTGATCGCATCCGGAAAGTCGCGCTCGGCAGCAGCGGCGAAGTCCACCCACATCTGGTGCCAGGGCGTACCCGGGACGGTGACGGCCGTGACCCGGACTCGCTCGCGCTCGTCGTGCTCGATGCAGCCGCTGAGCAGCAGGCCAAGCAGCAAAAAAACGGCCATCCGGAGGCCAGCGCCGGGGCTCAGGGGATGGCTGGGCTTGAACATCAGAAACGCTCCACCAGGAACAGCGAGATTTGCGGGAAGGCGGCCACCAGGATCAGGCCCAGCAGCATCAAGCCCAGAAAAGGCAGCACCGCGCGACAAACAAACCAGAAGGATTCCCGGAAGATCGCAGCTGCCACTATCAGGTTCAAGCCCAGCGGTGGGGTCAGGTAGCCGATCTCCAGGTTCACGACCATCATGATGCCGAAATGCACCGGGTCCATGCCATTGGCCTGGGCCAGTGGTGTTAGCAGCGGCGCCAGCAGCAGAATGGCCGATCCGATGTCCATGACGCAGCCAACAATCAGCAGCAGGATGTTGGTGGCGACGATGAACAAGGCCGGATGGGCGAACCACTCGCCCAGGGTATTGACCAGCAGCTGCGGCGTGCCCTCGATCATCAGCAACATGTTCAGGCAAAAGGCGAACATCAGTACCGGAAACAGCGTACCCAGCGTCACGGCCGTCTTGCCCAACAGGTCCGGCAGTTCGCTCAGCTTCAGGTCACGATGCACGAGCACCTCGATCAGCCCGGCGTAAACCACACCGACCACGGCGGCTTCGGTGGCGGTGAAGTAGCCGCTGTAGATGCCGCCGAGCACAATCACCGGCGTGCTGAGCGCGGCTAGGCTGCCTTTCAGGGCCGCACCCACCTCGCGCCAGTCGATCGGCTCGATGTCCAGGTGTCGATGGGTCGCGAAAGCATAGCCACCGATCAGCCCGGTCAGCATCAGGCCGGGCAGCAGGCCAGCCATGAACATGGCCGCGATCGAGGTCTGGGTCATGAAGCCGTAGAGAATCAGCGGAATGCTGGGCGGAATCACGATGCCCAGCGTCCCGGCCGAGCACAGGGCACCGATGGCGAACGACTTGCTGTAGCCGGCCTTGACCAGGGCCGGATACATCACTGTACCGATGGCCAGCAGCGTGGCGATGCCGGAACCCGAGACCGCGGCAAAGATGGCGCAGGCCAGCACTGCGGCCACCGCCAGGCCGCCGGGGATCGGCCGGGTCAGGGCGCGCATCAGGCGTACCATGCGCTCGGCCCCGGTACCCTGGCTGACGATCTGGCCGACCAGCAGGAACAGCGGGATGGCCAGCAGGATTTCCTGGTTGAGCGCATGCCAGGCGTCCAGCATCAGTGCGCCCGGGTCGCCCTGGTCGAGGATGCTGTAGGCGATCACCAGCACCAGCCCGAGGATGGCCACCAGGTTCTGGCGCAGTACCAGCAGCACGAAGGCCAGGGCGAACAGGCCCAGCACCATCATGGCTGTGACTCCTCGCGGCTGACCTTGGCCGCCATGATCTCGATGTTATCGACCGGTTTCAGGTCGGGCCGGGCGAAGTAGACCAGGTGACGCAGCATGGCCTGGCCAAACGCCAGCGGGAAGACCATCTGGATCAACCAGCTGGGGATGCGCAGCACCGGCGTGGCTTCGCGCAGGTAGATGGATTCGGCCACGAAGAACAAGGCCAACACGCCAAGCAGGGCGAAGATCATGGCCGAGAGCAGATCTCCGAAGCGCTGCAAACCGGGTTGCCAGGGCTCGGGCAGCAGATTGTCGGTGAAGCGCGGGCGCAGCTGCCGACCGCTGGCGGTGGCCAGCCCGAAGCCGCTCATGACCAGCAGGATCATCAGCAGCACCGCAGCCTCGCGAGCGCCATCGAGTCCAGTACCGGTGGTCTCGCGCAGGGCCACGTCAAGAAAAGCGACTACCACCATCAGGGCGAAAGCGGCCGTGGCGATGACCAGTTCAATCTTGCGAATGATCGTCAGAATTTGTTGCATCGGTCAGACCGGCATCGCTATGATGAGAATATGTCCGTACATTTGCGCACACTATAGCACTCTGATCATGCCCGGCGCTGCCCAAAAACAAGTCGCAAAACGCCGGTTCAGGCCCGGCAAATTCTGTGCTTTGATCGGCCGTAGCCGCAGATACCTCTAAGCATGGATATCCGCCGCTCATTCGTTCGCCTGGGCGAGCGCTTCGTCCACTACCGGCAGGCTGGAGCCGGGCCGGTACTGGTCATGCTGCACCAGTCTCCGCAGAACTCGCGCATGTGGCTGGAGCCGATGGCCCGGCTGAGCCGCCAATACCGGGTATTGGCGC
>SL_3KL_010_SEDDRAFT_10000184_pt1 | contig 45886 bp, 37 predicted proteins | sample SodLakKL_010_SED_2_FD_10381 | JGI IMG/M metagenome (IMG submission 10381) | reverse complement strand
GCCCGGCATAAAGGGGACTTCGTTCATTATCTTAATGGAACCCCTAAAATTGATGAACTTAAAGACGGTGACCGGGTTTTACTGCTGGAGTCTTGTACCCACCAGGTAGCTTGCGACGACATCGGGCGGTTCAAGATTCCGAATTGGATGACACAGCATACAGGAAAAGACCTGGCGTTTGACGTGGTGGCGGGGCTCAATGACCTGCCACGACCTGTAACAGATTATGCACTGGTGATCCAGTGCGGAGGCTGTATGATCACCAGGCGGCAGCTCGTGGGGCGGTTGCAACCGGCCACCGAAGCGGGGGTGCCCGTAACCAATTACGGGATGGCCATCGCCTGGCTCCACGGCATCTACCAACGCGCCATCCAACCATTCATGAATCAACCAACAACCAACAACCAACAACCGGAGGCGCGAAGCGCCGACCAACCAACAACTGGAGGGTGCGCAGCACCCGACTAACTAACAACCAACTAAATATGTCCATACAGGATATCCTCACAAAACCCACTTTTACCAAATCTGACCTGGTCACCCTGTTATCGGCCGAAGGGGAGGAGCGTAAAGCGCTTTTCGCCAAAGCAGCGGAGGTGAAGGAGCAATTTGTGGGCAACAAGGTATATTATCGGGGGTTGATCGAGTTTTCCAATCTGTGCGGCAAAAACTGTTACTACTGCGGTATTCGTGCGGGCAATAAAGATACCCACCGGTATGAGGTCACTGAAGAGGAGGTGCTGGAAGCCGCCCGCTATGCCTGGGAGAACCGTTTCGGCAGCCTGGTGATCCAGGCCGGCGAACGGAGCGGGGCCAATTTCGTGAACCGGATCGAGGACCTGGTCAGGAAGATCAAGCAGATGAGCAACGGGGAACTGGGCATCACCCTATCGTTGGGTGAACAGACCGAAGAGACCTATCGCCGCTGGTTTGAGGCGGGTGCCCACCGATACCTGCTGCGCATCGAGGTGAGTAACCCTGCACTCTATCATCAATACCATCCCAAAGATAGGACCCATGATTACCAGGAGCGGCTGAATGCCCTGTACCTGCTTCGAAAGGTGGGTTACCAGGTGGGATCCGGGGTGATGATCGGTCTCCCTTTTCAGACGATGGAAGACCTGGCCGATGACTTGCTTTTTTTCCGTGAGCACGACATCGATATGGTGGGGATGGGGCCGTACATTGAGCACGAACATACCCCGATGTATGCACATAAAGACAGGCTGATGTCCAAATCGGAACGCTTTTATCTCAGTCTGAAGATGGTGGCGGCCCTGCGAATCATGATGAAAGACATCAACATTGCGGCCACCACCGCCATGCAGGCCCTGGACCCCATGGGGCGGGAGAAATCAATCAGGGTGGGGGCCAACATCATCATGCCAAACCTGACCCCGTCGCGTTATCGCGAAGATTACCTGCTGTATGAAGACAAGCCCTGTACCGATGAGGATGCCGAAGAATGCAAGCGTTGCCTGGAAGCCCGCATCCACATGGCAGGCGGAAAGATCGGGTATGGCGAATGGGGTGATTCAAAGCATTTTTATAAAAGAAATAAGGATGAAAAATCCTGAGAATATCAACAATTTATTCTATCCTGGTGTTAAATATTTAGCAACTTTGCCAGGCAGGCATCCCGGTTTTTGGATAATGAACCTGTAAATAAACCGGAAATGAATGCCCTGGGTGACCGATGAGTGCCCAAGGCAGCCAATGAATGTGCGGGCTAATCCATGAATATCCGAACCATACAATTTACCTAAAATATTTTTGACAGATGAGGCATACAGATGAAGTGAAAAGACCTGACACGGAAGTGCTACCCATTACCGAAGGTGTAAAATGGATAGGGGTGATCGATTACGACATTGTTACTTTTGACGTGGTGATGACCACCGATTACGGCACCACGTACAATTCTTATTTCATTGACGCGGAGAAGAAGGCCCTGGTGGAAACATCCAAGGAAAAGTACTGGGATACTTATCTGGAAAAGCTTCGCAAGGTGACGGATCCATCGGAAATCGAATACATTATCCTGAATCATACGGAACCGGATCACAGCGGCAACCTGTCCAACATGCTGGAGGTGGCCCCCGGGGCCACGGTGGTGGGTACCCGTTTGGCCATCAATTACCTGAAGGATTTTATGGGCCGGGATTTTAAGCACATGGTGGTGAAAGATGGCGATACCCTTGACCTGGGCAACAAGACCCTGCGTTTTATCGGGGCGGCCAACCTGCACTGGCCCGACAGCATGTACACCTACCTGGAAGAGGATAAGCTGCTGTTTACCTGTGACTCGTTTGGCTGCCACTATGCCCATCCGGATATGTATGACGACAAAGTGGGTGACTTCAGTGAGGCCTTTAAATATTATTTCGATGTGATCCTCAAGCCGTTCAGTAAATTCCTGCTGAAGGCCATCGAAAAGATCCGTCCGTTGGAGATCAATGCCGTGCTTACAGGCCATGGACCCCTGCTTATCAATGACTGGAAGAAGTGGGTGGACCTGTCGGAAGAATATGCCAAAGAAGCTTTGGCTACCCCGCAGAAAGACCACGTATTTATTCCTTACGTGTCAGCCTATCACAACACCGGAAGGATGGCGGAGGCCATCGGTGAGGGGATTAAAAGCCAGGGGGATTTCACCGTGGAGGTGAGGGATATTGAGACCATGCCCCTGGGTGACCTGGATGCAAAAGTGGCCCGGAGCAGCGCCCTCATTGTGGGTTGTCCCACCATCAATCAGAATATTCTTCTGCCCATTTACAAGCTTTTCGCGGTAATCAGCCCGATCCGCGATAACCGTAAGGTGGGTGGCTCTTTCGGTTCGTTCGGCTGGAGCGGCGAAGGAAAGAAATTAATTAATACAATGCTGGCTAATCTGAAACTGGATGTACAGGGTGAAGGCGTGTTTGTCAAGTTCACCCCACAGGAAGATGAACTTGCCCTGTGCCGTGAATACGGACAGCAGATCGGGCAGCAACTGCAAAAGAAACAATAGGTTTGATGCAATTGATCCAAAGGTTTTTACAGCTGTTTGTGCTGGTTTTGCTGGGGAGCATCCTCTATGGGTGTACCACCGGTTTGCAACTGGCCAACCGGTTTGTGCTGGAAGAAACCAACATCCATGTGTTGCTGGATCCGCCACCTGCCCTCAATAAAGTGTTTTTATCCGATGCTCCCGGCGAAGGCCCGGCTCCCGGCGAAGAAGTGAACGATACCTTGCCGGATCCGGAACCCGTTCCGCGTTTTCTGGAAGAGGTGGAGGACTCAGTCTATATTGATTATTTTATGGATGCGCTGCAGCACCGTCTGGAGTTGCTGTATGTGAATTGGTACGGGCCGGGTCAGGAAGAGGAGTTCAGCCGGCAGGAGGGCAAGAAGTACATTTTTGATGTGGCCCAGCTGGAATTACTCGAATACATTGATTATGAAGCTTTTTATGCGGAACATCGCGGTGGTTATCACAGAGACAGTGTGCAGATCACGGTGCTGGAAAACAGTGTGTGGTTCGAATTCAGGGAGGTGAACGGAGAGGATCCGGAGGATCTGGATGAACAGTTGCTTTTCAGCCTGCATGCCACCAGTGATTATGTGGAAGGACGCTTTGTGCGTGACCGCAGTACGGGCGACATCCGACTGGATTCGGAAACTTTTCCCCTGACGCGGAACGATGTGCTGGACCTGGCCTGGTTTGCCGGAGAGCAGAACGCGGAGAATATCTTCAACCACCTGCTGAACCGCTATGTGAGGCAGCAGCTTGACTATGAACTGGTTTATTACCTGTATTACGATATGCAGGATCACCGCATTATCGAAAGGGAAGACCCGCCTTTTATCCGGATGGATTAACGGGCGTTCCCGCCGGGCTGATCGCGCCGTCCGCCGGGCCGACCGCCCCGCTCGCCGCTGTAAAAACCGTGGTGGCCATTGTGAGAATGGGGCCGCCCGCCGCCGGCCGATCAACCCCCGCCATACCGGGTAAAGGGCACGGTATCCTGTGCGGCAAAATCACCTTTGATGTATTTGAAATAGCCGGCAATGGCAATCATGGCAGCATTGTCTGTAGTGTATTCAAACGGAGGGATGTATACCTCCCAGTTCCCTTGTTCAGCTTCGCTGGTAAAGGCAGCCCGCAGCCCTGAGTTGGCTGATACCCCGCCGGCCATGGCCACATGATAGATGCCGGTTTCCTTCACCGCATTTCTCAGTTGTTTCATGAGGATTTCCACGATGGTATGCTGGATAGAGGCCGACAGGTCAAAGGTGTTCTTTTGGATGAAATCCGGGTCTTTTTTCAACGCATCCCGGAGGAAGTACAAAATAGAGGTTTTCAATCCGCTGAAACTGAAATCCAGTCCCGGGACTTTCGGGTGAGGGAAGCGAAATTTAAGCGGATCCCCTTCTTTGGCATTCTTGTCGATCAGCGGTCCGCCCGGGTAGGGCAGTCCCATGATCTTGGCCGCCTTGTCAAAAGCTTCCCCGGCCGCATCGTCAATGGTGTTGCCGATCACTTCCATCTGGTAAGGGCTGTGAACCTTTACAATCTGTGTATGTCCGCCCGAAACGGTCAGGCAAAGAAAGGGGAAGGGAGGTGTTTTCTGGCGGTCATCCTCAATGAAGTGGGCCAGGATGTGGGCATGCATATGGTTGACCGTGATCAGCGGAATGCCCATGGCCAGGGCGAAAGACTTGGAAAACGAGGTGCCCACAAGTAGTGAACCCAGCAATCCCGGACCATTGGTATAAGCTATGGCACTGACCTGGCTTTTTCGTATATTTGCTGTTTGGATGGCTTTTTGGATAACCGGTATAATGTTTTGCTGATGTGCCCGTGATGCCAGTTCCGGCACAACTCCGCCGAAATCTGTATGAACTTGCTGGTTGGCAATAAGATTGGCAAGGATTTTGCGTTCTTTTAATACAGCTGCTGATGTATCGTCGCAGGATGATTCGATCCCAAGAATGTATGTATCCATATTGGCTTTCACAACAAAAAAGTAGCTGTTAAATCTTAGGGGGGCAAAGGTATCAAAAAAACACGTAAAATAGTTCTGTGGGCACTCGCTGTATTGGTCCTGCTACCTGCTCTTCTTTATGGGCTGCTCCAGAGCCCCTCCGTACAGACCTACCTTGTTGGTCATCTTACCAATTATCTTTCCAGAGAGCTTGAAACGGAAGTTCGTGTGGGTGCTGTAGACATTTCCCTGTTTCGGACCGTGATCCTGAAAGATGTTTCCGTAATGGATAAAGACGGGGAACCCCTGTTTGTTATGGAGTACCTGAAGGGTGATGTGGATAAAGTGTCTTTCCGCCGACGGGAGCTTAGCCTGAGCCGGCTAGAAATAGATGGTGCATTTGGCGGTGTTTATAAAAAGGCAGGGGAAGAAGATTACAACTTCCGCTTCCTCGTGGATTATTTTTCTGACGAACTCGGCAACGGACCCGGTCCCGGCTGGGATGTCAGCCTGGCGGCTCTGACCCTGCACGATATTTCATTCCGGCACCAGGATCCCAATGCAAATCCCGTCCGCAATAATACCTTCGATCCGGCCGATTTTCACATTGAAGACCTTTACCTGGCCATTGAAAATATACGTTCCTCCGGTGAGATGGTGGAGTTTAACCTGGACTATTTGCGTTATCGCGAATCTCGCGGGTTTCAGCTGAACTACATGTCCGGCAATTTTGCCATCGGATCAGACAGGCTTGCAGTTGAGCATTTTGCTTTTCGTACCCCCGGCAGTGAGCTGGCTTTTGACATGATGGTGGAGCATAATGGTTTTGATAGCTTTCGGGATGTGTTGGCCGGAAATGGGTTTAATGTGAAGATGCAACCCTCCAGGCTGGATATGCGTGACCTTGCCCACCATTTCCCCGCCTTTTACGGGGCAGATCAGCTGGTGTCGCTCAGCGGGGAGTTCACCGGGCGGGCTGATTCGCTTATGGGCCGTGGGTTGTCAGTAGCCTATGGAGAGGCTGCCTTATTCCGTGGCGATTTTAATCTGAATCTTCTCCCGGATTGGCCGCATCTTCGGATGGATGTAAGGGTGGATGAGTTTAGCGGCAGAGCCGCTGCCATCAACGACCTCAGCATCCCCGAAGAGATGGAGTTCGATATTCCGCAATTGCCCGACTTTTTGGAGCGTGCCGGCCAATTTGCATTTTCCGGATCGGTGATGGGGGATCTTGCCGGGTTTGAAGCGGACGGCCGCCTGCGTAGCGATGCCGGGTTGCTTTATGCGGATGTTCTTTTTCACCGGGATGATCCGGAGCTGCCTTATCGCTATAAAGGAACTGCAGAAGGAGAACGGATAAGTGCCGGTTTGTTGCTTGGTAACGCTCAATTGCCCGGACCCATGGATATGTATGCCCGTTTCAGCGGGTCGGGGCTTTCGCTGGAAACCGCTGATCTGGTCTTTGACGGAGGGGTGACCGCTATAGATTTCCGGGGTTATACCTACAGCAATATCATGTTTTCAGGCGATCTGATTCAGGAAAAGTTAAATACAGCAGTTTCGATTACTGACCCTTACCTGGAGTTCGATTTTTCAGGGATGGTTGACCTCGGACCGGCAGTCCCCGAGATGGGTTTTCAGGCGGTTTTTGACCGCGCCAACCTGACCCGTCTGAATATTTTCCAGCGCGACAGCCTTTATGAGTCGGTGCTTACGGCCGGGTTGGAAGTGGATGCCCGTTTCGGATCGGTTAACCACATGGAGGGAGAGGTACTGATCAACAATATTCGCTATACGGAGGATCCTGTTTTTTCGGAACATTTTCCGCAAAGCGCTGAGTCCAGGGTTTACCGGACCGATGATATTTACCTCAGCAGTGCCGTGTGGGCTTCAGACAACAGCCACCTGAGGGTCAGATCTGACTTTCTGGATGCTGACATGCACGGGAAGATCCATTTTGAGCAGCTGGGGCGTTCTCTCCGACACCTGGCCGACGAATTTCTCCCTTCCCTTGAAACCGCCCGTGGGTTTGCTGCACTCCCCGACAGCCTTTCCAGTGACCTGAACTTTTCTGTTCGTTTCAATCATACCGGGTTGCTTTCTGAATTGTTCTTTCCCTGGATTGAAATATCTCCGGAGGCCTGGATTAACGGAAGATATGATGTTTCCGCCCAGTCACTGAAGCTGGATGCGCAGGCTGATATGCTTACCCTGGGCGGACGGCGTTTTGCTGACTGGGAGCTTGAAGGGGAACGTGTGGAGGAATCTTTCCTGTTGCAAAGCACAAGCCGGAAGCTGATGTTGTCTGACAGCATTCACATGAATAACTTCTCTTTTGATACTGCTTTTTGCCGTGACAGCATTATGCTGGATCTCACATGGCGGTCGGATAACAACGGGGAGGAAAACCACGGGCAATTAAGGGGGGCAGCCTGGATTTATGACCCCCAATACAAGGAGTTCAGTTTTTATGATTCCCATGCTTTTATTGACGGAGACCTGTGGCGTATTGCCCCGGATAACCAGCTGATTATTAATTCGGCCCGCATTGATACCCGTAGGATGCGTTTCTATCATGAAGATCAGTATGTTGAGGCCAGCGGGGTGCTCAGTGCTGATCCCGATGACCGGTTGGTGTTATCATTTGCCGGCTTTGACCTTTCTTACAGTGACCTGCTGCTTGGAGAAAGTAACTTCGAGTTTGACGGGACGATTGACGGATTTGTGTCGGTTACGGCTTTTTATCAGCCGGTCAGTATCGGTACGGAGCTTCATGTGGCGGACTTTACGTTTAACCGCGAATGGCTGGGAGACCTTAACCTTCACAGCTTATGGAACAACGAAGAGGAGGCTTTTGAGGTAGACGGGGCCATTGTATCCGGGGAAAACGGAGTGATTCACGAACCCCTGGTTGTGACCGGCAGGGTTTATGCCGGTGACAGGGAGGACAATTTTGACCTGAACATTGACCTGAACGATATGACCATGGCGATCTGGGGTCCTTATCTGGGAAACTTTGCAGAAAACTTTCACGGTGAAGCTACCGGCAGGCTGCGGATGGATGGCCCGTTGTCCGGACCTGAACTGTCCGGGAACATCCACCTGGAAAATACCGGGCTTTACATCCCATACCTGAACACGAGTTATCATTTCAGCCATGAGGTCGAATTCGGGAAGGATTATTTTCGCTTTGAGAACCTGGTGCTGCAGGATACCCTTGGCAACACCGGACTGGCCACCGGTTCATTTATGCATCAGAATTTTTCTGATTTTTCACTGGATGTGAGGCTCCGGCCCGAACAGATGATCATTTTTAATACCGGGCCCCGCGACAATGCGTTTTATTACGGGACCGGCTTTCTGACCGGTGTTGCACATCTGCATGGTCCGGTCAACTTAATTACCATGGATATTACCGGACGCACCAACCGTGGAACCCGGGTATTCCTGCCGCTTAACTATACCGGAGAGGTAAGAGAAAGTCATTTCATTTCCTTTGTTTCTGAGGAGGCAACCCGGGAGGGCCCGGCTTTCAGGCTTCCTCCACGCCCCGGGGGGATGGCAATTAATTTTGACCTGGAGGTGACGCCCGAGGCGGAGGTGGAACTGTTGTTTGATGCCCGCTTCGGTGATATTATCCGGGGGAGGGGGTCCGGTGACCTGAAGCTGGAGGTGGCACCCGAGGGAACCTTCAACATTTATGGTGACTATGTGATCGAAGACGGAGAATACCTGTTCAACCTTCAGAGTATCATTAATAAACGTTTTCGGATCGAACAGGGTAGCAGCATTGGCTGGACCGGGGACCTGAACGATGCGGACATGGATCTTCGGGCGGCTTACCGGCTTCGTACCCCGCTTTATGACCTGGTGGCAGGCGAAGGTGTTGACCCCGATGTCGCCGACCGTTACAGGCGACGCATCCCGGTGGAGACCATTCTGATACTGCAGGATAAATTGTTCAATCCGGCCATCTCCTTTGATATTGAAATACCGGGAGGTGATGAGGGTACCAGGGAGATGATTGAAAGGATGATCTCTACAGAACAGGAGATGAACAGGCAGGTGTTTTCGTTACTGGTGCTGAACCGCTTTTTGCCTACAACTGCCGACCAGTACAACACCGCTTTGGGTTATGGGGTGGGAAATACTTCTTCGGAGCTCTTGTCGAATCAGCTTAGCAACTGGCTCTCTCAGATCAGTTCTGATTTCGATATCGGGATCAATTACCGCCCGGGCGATGAGATCAGCAGCCAGGAAGTGGAGCTGGCACTTTCTACCCAGTTTTTTGATGACCGGGTGATTTTAGACGGCAATTTTGGCGTGGCCGGAAACCAGACGGCCACGGGCTATGCGGCTCAGGGAGCGAACCAGATCATCGGTGATGTGAATGTCGAGGTGAAGATTACCCCTGAGGGAAAATTCAGGGTAAAGGCATTTAATCGCTCCAATACGTTTGATATTATCCATACCAATGCTCCTTACACACAAGGGATCGGGCTTTTTTACCGTCGTGAGTTTGACGGTCTGGGAGATTTATTCCGCAAGACAAGGGAGCCTGAAGATCTGCCCTTTCTGCCAGCGGTTACATCCGGTTCGGATGAGGGAACTTCAGTTGGTGCAGAGGAATCCGGTGAGAATAATTAAACTTTCCAGGCACAGGCACACGCAATTACCGGGGCAAAAGCCCTGCAACTACCGGGACAATCCTAAAACAGGTGCCCCATTTTTTTTCTCTTGGTATCCAGGTACACCCTGCAGTGATCTGTAGTGGCTACAATGATGGGCACGTTTTCGGTGATTTCGATGCCGTATCCGATAAGCCCTGTTTTTTTCCGCGGGTTATTGGTGATGAGTTTGATCCTGGTCGCCCCCAGGTCTCTGAGTATTTGTGCTCCGATGCCATAGTCTCTTTCGTCTGCCTTGAACCCCAGTTCGATGTTTGCTTCCACGGTGTCCATTCCCTGCTCCTGCAAGTGATAGGCCCGCAGCTTGTTCAGCAGCCCGATCCCGCGACCCTCCTGGTTCATGTAAAGTACAACCCCCTTTCCTGATTTTTCTACCATATCCATGGCCTGGTGCAGCTGTCCGCCGCAATCACACTTACATGAACCGAAAATATCGCCTGTGATACAGGAAGAATGAACCCTCACCAAAACCTCTTCGCCCGGTTCCCAGCTACCCTTGGTCAGGGCCAGGTGAACCTTGTCATTGGTGGTTTGTTTGTAGGCGGTGAGTTTGAAGTTGCCCCATTGGGTGGGCAGATCCACCGTGATCTCCTGTTTGATGTGGCTTTCATTCTTGATGCGGTAAGCGATCAGGTCTTCAATGGAAATGATCTTCAGGTTGAAGCGTTCCGCAATTTTGATCAGATCCGGTAACCTTGCCATGGTACCATCGTCGTTCATGATTTCGACCAATACCCCTGCGGGCTGAAGTCCGGCCAGTCGTGCCAGATCAATGGAAGCTTCAGTGTGTCCGGCACGTTGCAGCACACCTCCTTCCCTGGCACGCAGGGGGAAGATGTGTCCGGGCCTTCCCAGGTCATTCGGATCGGTCTGGGGGTCGGCCAGGGCTTTGACGGTCTTGGCACGGTCTGATGCAGATATTCCGGTTGTGCAGCCATGACCGATGAGGTCTACCGAAACAGTGAACGGGGTTTCGTGCAGGGCGGTATTGCGGGGCACCATGAGGTCAAGGTCGAGCTGTTCGCTGCGGCGACGCGTGATGGGTGCGCAAATAAGTCCGCGTCCATGGGTTGCCATGAAGTTGATGATCTCAGGGGTGATGTTTTCTGCTGCTGCCACGAAATCACCTTCATTCTCCCGGTCTTCATCATCCACAACGATCACGACTTTTCCTGCCTTTATGTCGGCAATGGCTTCTTTTATGGTATTCAATTTTGTCTCCATTATGCAGTTATCAAGTATTGCTGTCCGGTAATTACTGTTTGCAGTATCTTCGTGGTTCGTTCCCAGTTAAAGTGCTGCACCACAAAATCATGACCATTTTTACTTAGCCGGACTGATAAATCCTTATTTTTCAGCAAAGATAATACATGTTTTGCATACTCAGCAGCATCGCGCCCGATAAGCACTTCTTCGCCCTCTGTGGCCTTCAGCGCCTGGTTGGCGAGCGGTGATGTCACACAGGGTAGTTCCATAGCCATGGCTTCAAGTACTTTGTTCTGCAGGCCGGTCCCGATCTGCATGGGCGCCACAAAAACCCTTGATGTGGCATAGATATCCCGGATGTCGTCAACCCAGCCTGTAACTTCTACTTTTGTTGACGCCAGAGCACGGACCTGTTTTGCCGGGCTGGCACCCGCAATTACTACCCTGGTATTTGGCAGCGACTTCCACACAAGGGGCATGATCTGCCTGACCAGGTACTCCGCTCCCCGCACGTTGGGCGGGTAGGCCATATTCCCGGTGAAAACCACATCATAACCCTTTTCCCGTCCGGCCGGCTTGAAAAAACCGGTATCTACCCCGTTGGGGACTACGGTAATCTCCTCCCTGCGCATATGTGGAATCTTTTCACGGTCAGGATAAGAGATGATGGTTTTTTTGTCGAAACGGCTGAAAACCAAATTTTCATAGTTGCTGACCCGCTTGAATTCTTTCTGCAGTAACGGACGCATATACCAGGGGGCTACCTTACGCCTTCGTTGCAATCCTGCCGAAAAAACATCCTGGTAATCAATGGTTTTATCCTCTTTCCGGTCCTGAATGTAAGGAGCTGTACGAATGAGCTGGCAAAACAGGTGGTCGGGCCGGTGATGGTCGATCAGCGCGTGGATCTTTTTTCTGATCCGGGGGCTGAAAAACCAGGCCACCTGGAAAGGGGTGGAAGAAAAAGCGGCTTTCACCAGCCTGCTGTAAATCCCTGCTTTGGACAAAGGAAAAAAGTAAAGTGCCCCGACATAGGGCTTCATTGCCTGGTAAGCATCCGGATGTATTCCCGTGTCGCTCAAAGCACACACAATGAGATGGTGGTGTTTGGACAATTCCCGTATCTGATGGAAGGCCCGCAGTTTATCCCCTTTTTCAAGCGGAAAGGGAATTCTTGATAATACTATGAAGATCGTTTTTTTCAAACCTTCCCCTTTTTTTACTTAAGATTCATCCGCAAAGCTATGATAAAATCTGATCAGCTTGTCGATTGCGGGTTTAGTGGCGTGATGGATTTTGACAAACTCCCTGGCCTGTATTCCCATTTTTTGCATCACCTCCTTGTATGACAGGCAGTATAGAATTGCATCGGCCATTTCACCGGGCGTGTCTGCGAGAAAAATGTTTTCTCCGTGCGTGCAGTCAATTCCCTCGGCCCCGATACTGGTGGATACGATGGCTTTCCCGGCCGCCATTCCTTCAATGATCTTCACCCGCATTCCGCCACCTGAGCGGAGAGGAACCACCATCAGTTCTTTGGATGTCATGTAGCGGACCGCATCGGGCACCATGCCGTCAATTTTAACATGCCCGGAAATGTAACGGGCAAATGATTCAGGAATGTTTTTTCCCGCCAGGTGAAAGCACAGGGTGGGGTCTTTCTCAATCACAAGGGGCCATACCTCATCCAGAAACCAACGTATCCCTTCCTGGTTGGGTCGCCAGTCCATGCTTCCAAGGTGAAACACGGTCTTTGGTTCGGCGGTTTCCTTACCGGGTTTATACCGGTCGGTATCGATTGTTACAGGAATGGTAATGGCCGGGTGGGAGAATCCGTTGTTGATGAAGAAATACCTGTCAACCGGTGAGATCGCAACCAACCCGTCAACCTGGTGCACTGTTTTGAGTTCAAAGGTTTTCAGGCGACGGGCCAGGAACTTCAGATAGGTCTTTTTCAGCGGGTTCTTTTCTGATTTTGCCATCCGCTCCCAGATGAAGTGCTCGATGTTGTGTGAGCGGTAGATCATGGGAGTTCCGGTGTGCTTGCGGATCACCGGGATATACGGGGTCAGAAACAGTCCTTCCAGCTGTATGATGTCAAACTTTTCCTCCCCGAGCAGGCCGGCAAGTCTGGCGGCCGCTTCCGGGCAGTAAAATCTGGAGATATTGTATGAATCCCTGGTGAACAGGTTCAGGAAGGCCGGCCAGGGCTTTACCCGTGTATCAACAGGGAAAGCCTCAAATGAGGTTTCCACTTTGTAATCTTCCGGGATTTGGTCCGGATCCTGTGCTTGCTTTACGGGAGCCAGGGCCATCACTTTTACATTTTCTCTCTTATCAAGCAATCCCCGGGTGAGCTGATGCATGGCGATGGCACCCCCGTCGGATGGCGGGAAAGGGATTTTGTGGCAAAGCTGAAGGATACGCATACTACTGGTTTTGGTTGTTGGCATCCGTTTTCCCCAGTCCGATAAAACGGCCTATTTTCTCCAATTTTTGTTTGTAAATGTCCATATCCAGCAGCGGGGAGTCGGTGGTGGCCTGGATGGTAAGCAGGATCCCGACCGGAAGGAGCAATACAGAAGCAACCCACATTCCCTGGTGGGCTTCCAGTACCCCTTCCCGCACAAACTTTTCTCCCATCATGGAGGTTACGTGAAACAGCACGAACAGTAACACGGAAATCACCATGGGAAGGCCGAACCCCCCTTTTCTGATAATGGCCCCGAGCGGTGCCCCGATCAAAAAGAGCACCACACAGGCAAAGGAAAGGGTGAATTTACGGTGAAACTCGATCTGGTAACGCGCCAGGGTTCGTGTTCGTGTCCGGAACTCTTCATGGGAGTAACGTGCATGGTCACGGTTGGTGCGGATCATATCCATAGCACTGGATATGACCATGCCTGCACTCACGGGGCTTTCCCGCATGAACCCGATGTCGGCCTGCACCATTAAGGAAGGATCAATTTGATGGTAGCCTGTGGTGTCTGCCTGGGGGTAGTTGTTGAAGCGCCGTATGTAGGCATTGATGTAATTGGTCTTTCGCCTGCTCAGTTCCCTGGAAAGGGAATCCTCGTAGCTGACAAGCTGACTGATGTTGAGCATGCGAAAGTTCCCCCTGAACAAATCCTCGTCGGTGCGTTCCAGCTCAAACATACTGATGTCGAACTTGCGGATCTGTTTTTCGAACCTGGTTCGCTGGAAGGGACGCCCCGGATCAAGCGGGCCATGGTCGCTTACCTCCTGGTAGTTCGTTCCGTTGTGAAGTGTCAGTACCATATAGCGTTGGTCAGGGGTCACCGCCATGGTGCCCCAATCAGCAGTGGTCAGGCTGGTATTTCCCCTGCCCTCTGTGTGGTCATAGATCTTGATCCCATGCAGGATTTCGCCCCCGTTACTTTTGTCATCCACACGGATCACAAAATTGTCAATTCCCTTATAGTAAACCCCTTCGGCGATGTCCAGTGCCGGGCGTTGTTTCCTGATGTCATAGAGCAGAGACAGACTTTTCAGGTTGGCTACCGGCAACACATTGTTGGAAAAGAAGAACGCTCCCAATACAAGGAACATGGAGATAACTACCATGGGCCACATGATTCGCCGCAGTGAGATCCCGGCCGACTTGAAGGCGACCAGCTCATAATGTTCTCCCATTTTACCCGTGGTCATAATGGAAGAGAGCAGCACAGCCAGCGGAAGTGCCAGCGGAACAAAAGTAGCCGAAGAATAGAACAACAATTCGGAGATCACATACCATTCCAGTCCCTTTCCCACCAGGTCATCAATATACTTCCAGAGGAACTGCATGAGCAGTATGAACAGCGAGATAAAGAAAGTCACAATGAAGGGTCCGATATAGGAGGTGAGGACCAGTTTATGCAGTTTCTTCATCTGTTCTTTCCCGTTTGTTTGTCATGGTCAACTACAGGGTTAATTCCTATGCAAATATAAGAAATTAATGGGTGGGTCAGCCTGTGATTTGTTTGCCGGATCCGTGTATATTTGTGCATGGTTTTTATGAATGAAGATCGTTTTTTTCGATTGCGGGCAGTGGTGTTTCTGATGGCTCTGCTGCTGTTGGTTTCCTGCTCTGCATACAGGGCATCAGTGTTAGAGGAGGAGGGGATTTATGTATATAATAAGGTAAAGATAGGCGGGGTGTCTCAATCGGTGATGATCCGCGGAACAGATAAGAATAACCCGGTAATGTTGTACCTTCACGGGGGGCCTGGGTATCCCCTTTTTCCGCTCGACCCGTCTGCTCCTTTAGGGTGGGATGATCATGAGGGGCGTATGATGCGTCGCCTGGAGGAGGAATTCACCATGGTATACTGGGAGCAGCGTGGTACAGGACGTTCTTTCAGCTGGCGACTTCCGGACGATTCCATGACGGTGGATCGTTTTGTGTATGATACCCGGGAGTTGGTTGATTATGTGACCGGGTTGCTGGGGCATGAGAAGGTATTTCTCTGGGGGCATTCATGGGGGAGCAATGTGGGAGCACTCTACGCTTCCCGATACCCTGAAACGCTTTACGCCTATATGTCGACGGGGCAAAGTGTGGAACCCTTAAAGAATGAAAGACTCTGTTATGAGTTTGTATTGGAAAATGCTCTGGAAGAAAACAACCGGCGTGCACTCCGGCAGCTTGAACGGGTTGATACAATTCCTGAAAAATACGGGGTCCGGGATGCACTGCTTGTCAGGCGGTGGGTGTTCCATTACGGGGGAATTGTTTACGAAGGCAGCGATGAAAGACCTTATGTGGATATCCCTGATATTTGGCGTGTCCTCACTGCACCACAATACAGCCTGATTGATAAAATTAACCTGGTCCTTAAACCTTATTATTCGATCAACCAGTTATGGGATCCGCTAAAGGAACTGAACCTGACCAGGGATGCGCCACGCATTGATGTACCCGTTTTTTTCCTGGTCGGGAGGCACGATATCATTGTTTCCGCCAAACTGGCCGAAGAGTATTTTAATATGCTGGATGCCCCGGCAGGTAAAACACTGGTGTGGTTTGAGAAGTCTGCGCACCGGCCGTACCACGAAGAACCGGATAAATTTCTGGATGTGATCACGCAGCAGGTGAGGCAAAAGGCCGTGCCATAATGGTTGCCTATACCTTCGTGAATGCCGCCAGGTTTTTTGCTGCGATGAACGGCCGGGTATTAATTGGGGGTGACCGTTCAGTAATGTCCGGCAGGTAATGCTCCAGGTTATTCCTTTGTTTCTTCCTTGTGGAATATGGTGGCAGCTGCCTGTGCAGCGGGCATCAGCAGCAAGTCGTTCACATTCACATGGGCAGGCACTCCTGTTACGTAATGGACGGCGTCAGCCACATCTTCTCCGGTGAGCGGCTGGTAACCTTTATAGACGTTACCGGCCTTTTCTGTGTTTCCGTGGAAGCGGACCACCGAAAATTCAGTTTCAACAGCTCCCGGACTTACCTGGCTCACTTTGATGCCAAAGGGGAGCAGGTCAATGCGCATTCCTTTGGTCAGTGACGCAACGGCGTGCTTGGTGGCACAGTACACATTGCCTTTGGGGTAGGTTTCCACACCGGCAACGGATCCGATGTTGACAATATGCCCGCTACCCTGTTCTTTCATCAGGGGGATCACTGCCTTACTCACATAAAGCAATCCCTTAAGGTTGGTATCGATCATCTGGTCCCAGTCGTCGGTGTCTCCGCCGTCAATGCCTGACAGCCCCAATGCCAGCCCGGCATTGTTGATCAGGACATCAATTTTTTTCCAGTGATAGGGAAGCTTATTGACGGCTTTATTGACCGCTTCTTTGTCACGTACATCCAATGGCAATGGAAGCACCGCGATCCCGTGCTTTTTTTCCAGTTCCTCCCTGAGGCGGGTAAGTCTTTCTTCACGCCGGCCACAAATGATCAGCTGGTCTTTTGAGGCGGCAAATTTTTCGGCACATGCCTTGCCGATTCCACTTGTTGCTCCTGTAATAAAGATGGTTCTTGACATAACATCAGTGATTTTTTCCAAAGATAATGCTTAATAAACAACGAAATGATTTTGGGGGGTTGGCTTTGTTGCGTATTTTTGTGCCAAACTAATTCATCCCCTTATTATTTACCTATGGATCAATCAATCGATACCCAGATCGCCACGCTCGAAATGGCCGAAAAACTGGGGTTGTTACCCGAAGAATTTGAAAAAATCAAGGAATATCTTGGCCGCTTGCCGAACTTCACGGAACTGAGCATTTATTCCGTGATGTGGTCAGAGCACTGTTCCTACAAAAATTCCATCAAGTGGATCAAGACACTGCCCAATAAAGGGGAGCACTTGCTGGCTGAGGCGGGTGATGAAAATGCCGGGCTGGTAGACCTGGGCGACAACCTGGCCTGTGCCTTCAAGATAGAGTCTCATAACCACCCCTCTGCGCTGGAGCCCTACCAGGGGGCAGCTACTGGTGTGGGCGGCATCAACCGTGATATTTTCACCATGGGGGCGCGCCCTGTGGCGCAACTCAACTCCCTGCGTTTCGGAAACCCTGATATTGAACGCACCAAATGGTTGCTTAAAGGTGTGGTTAAGGGGATCGGCAATTATGGCAATGCTTTTGGCGTACCGGTTGTGGGCGGAGAAGTGTTCTTTGATGATTGTTATACCACCAATCCGCTGGTGAATGCCATGTCGGTCGGTGTGCTGAAAAAGGGAAATACAGTTTCAGCCACCTCTTACGGCAAGGGTAACCCGGTGTTTATCGTGGGTTCCGCAACGGGTAAGGATGGCATTCACGGGGCCACTTTTGCCTCAGAAGATATCACGGAGGCTTCTGCTGATAAGATCCCGGCGGTGCAGGTTGGAGACCCCTTTCAGGAAAAGCTTTTGCTCGAGGCCACCCTTGAAGTGATCAAGACCGGGGCGGTTGTCGGGATGCAGGATATGGGTGCGGCAGGGATCACCTGCTCAACCACCGAAATGTCGGAAAAAGGCGGACATGCCATGGATATTTATCTTGACAGGGTACCCATGCGGCAGAATGACATGAAGCCTTTTGAGATCCTGCTGAGTGAATCACAGGAACGGATGCTGGTGGTGGTGGAAAAAGGCCGGGAAAAAGAAGTGGAAGAAGTATTTGAGAAATGGGACCTGAATTGTGTACAGATCGGAGAGGTGACCGAAGGGGATACCATGCGGTACTATTTCCATGATAAACTCGTGGCAGAAGTATCCGCCTATTCGCTGGTACTTGGTGGCGGAGCTCCAGTATACGACAGGGAATATAAAGAGCCGGCCTATTTTAAAGAAAAGGACAAGTTCCGCATTGAGCAGGTGCAGGAGCCGGAAGATCTTCCGGCTGTGGCCCGTTACCTGTTGTCATCCCATAATATTGCATCCAAAAAATGGGTGATTGACCAGTACGATACCATGGTGGGCACCAAGAATATGACCACCAATACCCCCGCCGACGCAGGGGTGGTCAACCTCAAGGGGACCAATAAAGCCCTGGCCCTGGCGGTAGATTGTAACGCCCGTTATGTGCAGGCTGATCCTGAGAAAGGATGCGCCATTGCCGTGTCGGAAAGTGCACGGAACATTGTTTGCAGCGGAGGTGAGCCCATGGCCGTTACCAACTGCCTGAATTTCGGGAACCCCTATAACCCGGAAGTTTACTGGCAGTTTGTGGGCGCCATCAAGGGGATGGGCAAAGCCTGTGAATCGCTTAATACCCCGGTGACCGGTGGAAATGTGAGTTTTTACAACCAGTCTTCTACAGGGGGCAATAAGGCGATTCCGGTTTTCCCGACCCCGGTGATCGGGATGCTGGGGCTTTTGCATGATAAAAAACACCTGACGGGGCTCGGCTTCCGTGAAGAAGGTGACCTGATTTACCTGCTTGGGGAGTCACGCAATGATATCAACAGCTCGGAATATGTATACAATTATCACGGTGTGAAGCTTTCGCCCGCACCTTACTTTGATATGGAAGATGAGTATGCTCTGCAGCAGGCACTGAAGGATCTGATCAGGGCAGGGCTTGTGCGATCTGCCCATGATGTGGCCGATGGCGGGTTGTTTGTTACGCTGTTTGAGTCGGCCCGTGTCAATAACCTTGGCTTTCGGATCGATTCTGATGAAGCGATACGTAAGGATGCCTTCCTGTTCGGAGAGGCCCAGAGCCGGGTGGTGGTTTCAGTGAAGCCGGAAGATGAAGGCGCCCTGGCCGAAATGCTGGCACAAACTGAAGTACCCTTTACGGTCCTTGGCCAGGTGGAAGGAAAAGATGCGGTTGTAGACACTACCTCATACGGCAGCATAACTGAACTGGATGCTTTGTTTGAGCGTACCCTCCCTGAGATGATGGGAGAATAAACAGCGATTATGTCTGGGGTGAATGGCAGGGTTTTTCGCAAGTGGCTTACCAGTTTGTCGTTACAATGGCAGCGGGTTTTGCCGCTTGTTGCGGCTTTTATGCTGAATGTCTCCTGCGGCAGCGGCCCTTCTGACAACGAAGGGATGACGGTGTTTCGCTACAACGAGGATCAGAACATTACTTCCCTGGATCCGGTGTATGCCCGCAATCAGGCCAATATCTGGGCGGTGAGCCAGCTTTACAACAGTTTGCTGGAGCTTGATGACAGCCTTCGTGTCCGTCCGGCGGTTGCAAGTCGCTGGCAGGTCGCTGAAGACGGACTTACCTATACTTTTTTTCTGCGGGACGATGTGTATTTTCATGATGATGATTGCTTTCCCGGAGGGAGAGGCCGGCGGGTTGTGGCCGATGATTTTATCTATAGTTTCTCCCGCCTGCTCGATCCCCGGCTCAGTGCACCGGGTGCCTGGGTGATGAACCAGGTGGCACGGAAAGAAAACGGGGAGCTTCATATGGAAGCCCCTGATGATACCACGCTGGTGATCCATATGGCGCAGCCTTTCCCGCCCATGCCCGGGTTACTGACTATGCAATATTGTGCGGTGGTTCCCCGTGAAGCCATTGAAACCTACGGCCAGGATTTCCGGCGTAACCCCGTGGGGACGGGACCTTTTCGCTTTGCCTACTGGCGGGAAGGGGTGAAGCTGGTATATCGGAAGAACCCCGGCTATTTCGAATTTGAGGGAGATCAGCGGCTGCCATACCTTGATGCCGTTTCCATCAGTTTCATCATCGACCGGCAGACTGCCTTCCTGGAGTTCATCAAGGGGAACCTGGATGTGCTTACCCGGGTTGATGCAAGTTACCAGGATGAACTGCTGACTCCCCGTGGCGAATTGCAGGAGAAATACCATGACCGCATCCAAAAGATCAGCATGCCCTTTCTGAACTCTGAATACCTGGGCTTTCAGATGGACCCGGAGCGTGTGCCCCCCGACTGGCCGCTTCGTTCCAGGAAAGTCAGGCAGGCGATCAATTACGGATTTGACCGGGAAAAGATGCTGACCTTTTTGCGCAATAACATTGGTACGCCCGCCCATGCCGGTTTTGTCCCCATGGGAATGCCAGGGTTTAATGAAAATGAAGGCGGGTACCATTACGATCCGGAGCGTGCCAGGCAGTTGCTGGCCGAGGCCGGTTATCCAGGCGGTGAAGGCCTTCCGGATATCACCCTGCACACCACACAGGCCTATCAGGATATCGCCCAGTATATTCAGTTTGAGCTGGCTCTAATTGGTATTACGCTCAGGATCAGTGTCAACCCCTCAGCTACTCACCGGGAGATGATGGCCAATGCCGATGCCCCTTTTTTCCGGGGTTCATGGATTGCGGATTATCCCGATGCAGAGAACTACCTGGCCCTTTTCCACAGCCGGAACAAAACCCCTGCCGGGCCCAATTACACCCGTTTTTCAAACCCGCTTTTTGACAGTCTGTATGATGCCGCGTTGTCGGAGACCAATGACAGTATCCGTATCGGGATGTATCAGCAGATGGACAGCATTGTAATTTCCGAAGCCCCGAAAGTTTTTCTGTTTTATGACCAGTCGATGCGTTTTGCGCAGAATCACGTAGAGGACTTGTCGAACAACCCGTTGAATCACCTGGTGCTGAAACGGGTCAGGGTTGATCAGCAGTAGAGTTTCATCCCGTCGCGGGACAGGAATATCCCTTTCGGAAGTCCTTTTTCTACCTCTTTGTGTTTTCCCATTTGATGGCTGATGTGGGTGATGAAGCCTTTTTCGGGCCTGAGGTATTGTAAAATATCTACGGCTTCCTCCAGGGTAAAATGGGAGATGTGCTTTTCTTTTCGCAAGGCGTTGATGACTACGAAACGCGAACCTTTCATTTTGTCCAGTTCGTTCGTTTCAATGTAGTTGGCATCTGTCAGGTAAGAAAAATCTCCGGCACGGTAACCGTAAACCGGCATCCTGTGGTGCATGGCATCAATGGGAATCAGATCCACACCACCGATCCGGAAGGGTGAGCCGTCCAGTTCGTTCAGGTTAATGTCGGGCACACCGGGGTAGGGGTTTTCCTCAAAAGCATAGAAGAATTCTTCCCTGATGGCGGACAGCACCGATCCCCTTGCATAAATGTTCATGGGTTCCTGCTGGATCCAGTTGAAGGCCCTTACATCATCGATTCCGGCTGTGTGATCCTTGTGGTTATGGGTCATCACGATACCGTCGAGCCTCCGGACCTGTTCACGCAACATCTGCTGCCGGAAATCGGGGCCGGCATCGACGGCCACGGTGGTGCCGTTTTGCTGAAGCAGGGCGGCCGTTCTGAGCCTTTTATCGCGTGGGTCAGTGCTTTGGCAAACGTCACATGTGCAACCCACCACGGGAATCCCCTGCGATGTGCCTGAACCCAGTATGCTTATTTCCAGCACTGCCATCCGGAGTAATATTATGGTATGCAGGCAAATATACGTAATTGGTTTCGATTGCCCGCCGGCTGTAAGAGGTAAATTGAAATGATCAATAATAATGGGTGGTTACATATAATTTTCCTATTTTTAGACCTGAATGTATGATTTACAATCCTGACAGTCAGATTTAACCAGTAACCATTAAATTGCCAATACCATGAAGACATCAGTAAAAACCTCTGTGATGCTTATCGCATATCTTTTTTGTGCAACCGGTGTGCTAAGGGCCCAGCAGGAAACTTTCCGCAGCGACGAACGTCGTATTGTGGTGGAGAGCAACGCCTCTCAGGAGATTCAGAATTTATTTGCGGAGCCAACAGAGGCCATCGTTTATTACGGGACCCGGCAAGTGAGTCACGTGCTGAATTACAACTTGCTGTTTGATATTTTTTACTACGAGGATAGCAGGAGGGGTTTTCGGCTGCTGGACAGCCCCCATGATATTGATTCGATCCGGATCGGAGGGCAGACCTACACCTATTTGCCTGATCATGGTTTTTTTGAAGTGGTGGAGTCAGAGCCCCTGCTTCTCCGCAAATACGCCATTGATATATCCCCGAAGGTAGTTGTAGAAGGCCCCTATGGAAGCAATGTGCACGCTTCTTCGGTGGAGGTGGTGATGAATTTTGAAGGGGCCGGTGCAGGAGGCGTGGTGGACCCGACCGTCATGGTGCACAATCCTGGCACAGAGCGTATTGAGGTGACTTTGGACCGGCAGTCGCAATACCATCTCCTGAAAAACGGGGTCCCGGTAAATGTCAGGACCAGGAGCCTGCTGCTCAGGAACTTTGCAGATGACCGCAACGAAATTCGCCGGTTTGTGCGCAGAAATAACATCGATTTTGAGACAGATCAGGATATGGTCACACTGGCCGGGTTTGTATATTCCATCACACAGTAATGTCTGAAAGGGGACTCCGTCTGCGCAATTTTTAGTAAATTGTGCTCAATTTTAACTGAAGAATTATCTACAGATGGAGCGACTTTTTAAAAAAATTCACACTGAGGAAATTCAGGACAATGTATTCAAACTGATCGGTAAGGACTGGATGCTGGTAACCTCCGGAACGCCTGATAGTTATAATATGATGACGGCAAGCTGGGGCTCTGCCGGGGTGCTGTGGCGCAAACCCATCGCCATTACTTTTGTGCGCCCCCAGAGGCATACTTTTGGTTTCCTGGAGAAACAGCCGTTTTTCACCCTGTCGTTTTTTCCTGAAGCGCAAAAGGAGCTGCTGAATCTTTGCGGGACCACATCCGGCCGGGATCTGAATAAAATGAATATTGAGGGGCTGAACGCTGTTGAGACCCCTTCAGGATCGGTGGCTTTTGAGGAGGCCCGGCTCGTGCTGGAGTGCAGGAAAATTTATTTTGATGACATCAAGCCGGAGTTTTTCCAGACATTTGATATCGAGAAGATCTATCCTGCCAAAGATTATCACCGTTTTTATATCGGGGAAATCATCCAGGCATGGGAAAAGAAATAGTTATTACATAGCGGATAATTTTGCTGTTTCGTGAACATTATTGAAAGGATTAAGCGAAGCCTCCGGCGGTTTCTGATGCGCCGTTTGCTGAAGTCGTCCAAAAGGCGGCGGAGGATGGTTGACTATGCGTCGGCCGGTAAAATTGCCCTGTTATACGGGTACGACAGGGCGGAAGATTCGCGGGCAGCGATTGATCTGATCAACCAGTTGCAGGCAGATGGAAAGTCGGTGAGTGCATTGGGATTTGTTAATGCCGGTGCTGTTCCGGAAGAGATTTCATCACCGGACCATGCCCGGCTTTGTTGTCGGAAGGATTTTTCCTGGTCGCTCAGACCAAGGCGTGGTTTTCTGAAGGAGTTCACAGGAAAGGAATTCGATATCCTGATCGATCTGTCATCGCACCAGGCTCACCCCATGAAATTCATGGCGGCCCGGTCGGGGGCAATGTTTAAAACAGGGGCTGCAAATCCTGACACCAACGATGTGTACGATCTGATCATGCAGGTGGAAGAGGGTTGTCCGGCGGCTGAACTGGCCCGTCATATCATTCATTATTTGAAAATCATTAAAACCAAACATACAGATGCGTAACAAGTTCAGGGGAACGGGTACGGCCATCGTCACCCCTTTTCACAAGGAAGGCAATATTGATTTCAGGTCTTTTGAAGCCCTGATCGAATACCAGATAGAGAACGATGTGGATTACATCGTTTTTCTCGGAACAACGGGGGAGTCAGTGACCCTAAGTGCCGACGAGCAAAATGCGGTGATCAACTTTGCTGTTGAGATGGTGGATAAGCGTGTGCCCGTGGTGATTGGCATTGGAGGCAGCAGCACCCGCTCCATTACCGACACCATCCAGAAAACCTCGTTTGACGGGATTGATGCCGTATTGTCGGTCAGTCCCTACTACAATAAGCCACAGCCCAAAGGGATACTTTATCATTACAAAGAGATCGGGGCGGTATGCCCCGTGCCTGTGATCATCTACAATGTACCCGGACGAACAGGGTCCAATATAGATTCGGATACCACCCTGCGGATCGCCAGTGAGGTGTCCAACGTGATCGCCGTGAAAGAGGCTTCCAAAGACCTGGAGCAGTGTGCACGGATCATCCGTGACAAACCGGATGATTTCCTGGTAATTTCCGGCAATGACGAACTGACCCTGCCTTTTATGGCCCTGGGAGGTGACGGGGTCATTTCTGTTTTTGCCAACGCCTTTCCCAAAGAGTTTGCCCACATGGTACGTCTTTGCCTGGACAACCGGTTTGCTGATGCCAGGGTGATACATAACCAGTTGTTACCTTTGGTGCAGGCCATATACGAAGATGGCAGCCCGTCCGGGGTCAAGGCCCTGCTTGGCATGAAAGGCTTGTGCAAGAATGTGGTGCGCCTGCCCCTGGTAAAAGTGAACCGGAGCCTGAATATGCAGATGTCCGAAATGCTCGAGCAATTGGGTGAGGTCCCGATAAATGACCCATATTCCTGACTATTTAATCGCTGATCGGGTATGCAAAAAACCCGTTTATATGGTCCGCTTTTTTTGATGTTGTGCCTTTTCTGGGGTGGACCTGTATCTCTTTTTTCCCTTACCGGGGATGCAAGATCCGGATCTCATCCGTTTTTTGGAGCGGAATATAGCAATACCACTACCCCGGCGGCTGGTGACTATTTTGCCCGCAGGGGAGAGGTTTATTTTTCCTTCCCGCTGCCGGAACCCCGTCTGCTTAAGGAGATTGGCACCCGGTTGTCCGTTGATCGCCTGGGAAATGATTCGGTATACGCATACGCTGACAGGCAAGGATTTGAGGCCTTTCTTTCCGCGGGTATTCCTTATCAGATATTATCACCACCCGGAAAGGTTGATTTTGACCTCAACATGAAAGGGGTGGAAGCCCTCCGCGGCAAAGACCTGTCGGATAGCTGGGATTTTTATCCCACTTATGAAGCTTACATCGACATGATGTACCGATTTGAGGAGGAGTACCCTGATCTGGTGCGTATTGTGGACATCGGGGAAACAGTGATGGGGCGGCAACTGCTTTTTGCAGCGATCTCGCCTGATCCCGGCCGGCGAAGGCCGGTGCCGCAGTTTATGTATACAGCGTCAATTCACGGTGATGAACCCGTGGGGTTTATTCTCTCCCTGCGCCTGATCCATTACCTCCTGGATAATTATGGCACCGACCCGGAGATTACCCGGCTGCTGGACAACGTGGATATCTGGATCTCTCCCAACGAGAACCCGGACGGCACCTACCGTGATGATAACTCCAGCATTCTCGGAGCCAGCCGGGGCAATGCCAACTGGGTAGACCTGAACCGCAATTATCCCAATCCTGTGCATGATCCCGCCGCAGAACAGCAGGAGGAAACCACGGCCATGATCGGTTTTACCGATACAATCCCCTTCGTGATGTCCGCCAATATGCACACCGGTATCGAGCTTGTGAATTTCCCTTATGACAGCTGGAAATCCGATCAGCGAAAGCATCCGGATCACAATTGGTGGGAGTTTGTGATGTATGAATATGTGGACACCGTACATCAATACAGCCCGGCGGGTTATATGACTGGTATGGGCGACGGGGTGACCCACGGGGGTGACTGGTATGTGGTGTACGGCAGCCGGCAGGATTATTTTAATTATTACCGCAGTTGCCGGGAGTTTACCCTTGAGCTAAGTGACAACAAAATTCCCGAACCGGGGTTGCTGCCCGATCTCTGGGTATACAATTACCGCTCCCTGCTCAACTATATTCGCCAGGCTACCTATGGGGTGCAGGGTTTTGTGTACGACAATCAAACCGGCCGGCCACTGGAAGCGGAACTATTTATTCCCGGCCATGACTCCACCTCCACGGCAGTCTGGTCTTCGTTTCCTTTCGGTGATTATCACCGGCCCCTGTACGCAGGAGTATATGATTTACGGTTTACTCACCCGGATTACGAAGCCGTTAATATAGAGGGAGTGGAAGTCGGCAATTATGAGCGGATACGGTTGAATGTGGCCCTGGGTGAAGGGGCCGGCATACGTCCGGTGGCCCTGGATGTGCAAAAAGACGGGGAGGGGGTGATATTTCCCTTTGAGGGGTTGCAGTACTTTACGGAAGGTTCCAATGCCCATTTTTCTGCCCATGCAGAAGAACTCTGGGAATTTGAAAAGTGGGTGATAGATGGCACGGATTACCCGGAAGGACAGGTTTCTTTTATTGTTACGGAAGGGATGGAGGTCCGGGCTGTGTTCAAAGAGAGCGATCCGGTGTTTGTGCAGGAGCCGGAGCGGCCGCTGACCCGCTTCAGCCTGCAGCCCAACCCCATGTCACCCTCCTCTGAGCTGCTGCTGGGCCTTGGGGAGCAAACACATCTTACCATTGCGATTTACGACCTGATGGGTAAACCCGCAGGCCATATATTTGACGGGGTGAAGCCCCCGGGCGAACACCGCTTCCTGCTCACGGATCTGTTTGGCGGACTCCGGCCCGGCGTCTATCTGCTTACCGTTGAGGCGGACGGAAAATACCGCCGGGTGAAGCGGCTGGTAAGGCTGCCCTAGGTCGGTTTCCAGGCTCCGCTCAGCTCTTCAGGCTTTCCAGTTGTCTTTTGATGACATCGATTCGTGACAGTGCATCGGCCTGTTTCTTTTTCTCCATGGCCACCACTTTTTCCGGGGCATTGTTCACAAACTTCTCGTTCGAGAGTTTCTTTTCGGTGGATTTCAAAAACCCTTCCTGGTATTTAAGTTCTTCTTCCAGGCTTTTAATCTCTTCTTCGATGTTCAGCTCCTGGTCGAGCGGAATATGAAGTTCGGTAGACTCAATAATGATCGAAATACAGCCTTCGGGCTTTTCCGTCACATAATCAAGGTGGGCAATGTTGCTGAGCTTTTTGACGATATCGTCGAAGGTGGTGTCAGGCTGCTGGTTGTTATTCTTTTTGACGAACAGGTCGATCTCCGTTTTCGGGGAAAGGTTCTTCTCCTGCCGCATATTCCGGATGGCCATAATTACCTGCCTGGCAAACTCAAACCGTGCAGTAAGGCTCTTGTCCGGGTTTCCTGCTTCAGGAAGCGGAGCGATGGTGATGCTTTCGGCATCTTTTTCATTCCTGATCCGCTGGTAGATCTCCTCCGAGATAAAAGGCATAAATGGATGTAGGATGCGCATCAGCTTGTTCATGAACCCGATGGTTGCCTGGTAGGTGGCTTTGTCAATNGGTTGCTGGTAAGCCGGTTTGACCATCTCCAGGTACCATGAGCAGAAATCATCCCAGATGAGCTTGTACACCGTCATCAGGGCATCAGCAATGCGGAACCTGGAGAAATGGTCGTCGAGCGTTTCCAGTGCCTGGCTCAGGTTGGCATCAAACCAACGGACGGCAGAGGCAGATGCCCCGGTCTGTGTGATGTTGTCATTCACTTCCCAGCTCTGGGTAAGGCGGAAGGCGTTCCAGATCTTGTTGCAGAAGTTGCGACCCTGCTCACAAAGGGTTTCTTCGAACAACAGATCGTTTCCTGCGGGTGAGCTGAAAAGCATGCCCACACGGACGCCGTCGGCGCCGTAGTTTTTGATCAGCCCCAGCGGGTCGGGGGAGTTTCCGAGCGATTTGGACATTTTGCGTCCCTGTTTGTCACGGACAATGCCGTGCAGGTACACGTTCTTAAACGGGATTTCGTTGCGGAACTCCAGTCCGGCCATGATCATACGTGCTACCCAGAAGAAAAGGATCTCCGGGGCGGTCACCAGGTCATTGGTGGGATAGTAATAGCGGATCTCTTCATTGTCGGGATGGTTGATGCCGTCAAATACCGAAATGGGCCATAGCCAGGAAGAGAACCAGGTATCCACCACGTCTTCGTCCTGGCGCAGGTCTTCATCTTTCAGGTCTTTATTGTATTTTTCCCTGGCCATCAGCAGGGCTTCGTCCCGGTTGTGTGCCACCACGAAATTGCCGTCTGGTAAATAATAGGCAGGGATTTGGTGCCCCCACCACAATTGACGGCTGATACACCAGTCGCGCACATTCTCCATCCAGTGTTTGTAGATATTCTTGAATTTGGGGGGATGGAAACGAATGGTGTCATCCATTACCACCTCCAGGGCCGGTTTGGCCATTTCGTCCATCTTCAGGAACCATTGCAGCGATAGTTTCGGTTCGATCACTGCGTCGGTGCGTTCGGAATAACCGATGCTGTTGGTGATCTCTTCCACTTTTACCAGATGCCCATTTTCTTCCAGTGCCTGTGTTACTTTATCCCTGGCGGAAAAACGGTCTTCACCGATAAAAATTCCGGCTGCTTCACTGAGGGTGCCGTTGTCGTTGAAAATGTCGATGGAGGGCAGGTTATGCCTGATGCCCAGGTTGTAGTCGTTGATGTCGTGGGCGGGGGTTACTTTCAGTGCCCCTGTTCCGAACTCCCGGTCTACATACTCATCCACAATAAAAGGAACCGGACGGTTTACCAGGGGAACAATGACCTTTTTGTCAAGCAGGTGCTTATAGCGCTCATCCTCAGGATGAATGCAAATACCGGTGTCGCCGAGAATGGTTTCCGGACGTGTGGTGGCTATGGTCACATATTCGTCGGTGCCTTCAACCTGGTAGCGGACGTAATAGAACTTTGACTGTACTTCCCTGTGAACCACTTCTTCATCAGACAGGGCGGTCAGTGCCTTTGGATCCCAGTTGACCATTCTTACCCCCCGATAGATCTTTCCCTTTTCGTAAAGGTCTATAAAGGTATGGATGACTGAATCCGACAACTCTTTGTCCATGGTAAACCTGGTGCGTTCCCAGTCGCACGAGGCACCGAGTTTTTTCAGCTGTTCCAGGATAATTCCCCCGTGCTTTTCTTTCCACTCCCAGGCGTGACGCAGGAAGTCTTCACGACTCAGGTCTTTCTTATTGATCCCCTCCTCCTTCAGCTTGTTGACCACCTTGGCTTCGGTGGCGATGGAAGCATGGTCGGTACCTGGCAGCCAGCAGGCATTGTATCCCTGCATTCTGGCCCTTCTGACCAATACATCCTGAATGGTATTATTGAGCATATGACCCATATGCAGCACCCCGGTAACGTTGGGTGGCGGGATCACCATGGAGTATGGCTCCCGGTCGTCAGGTTCTGAATGAAAGTAGCCTTTGCCGATCCACTCCTGATACCATCTGGCTTCCGTATTGTCAGGGGAATAATGCTTGGGGATGTTGTCCATAATATTCTGAATGCTGGAATTGTTATCAAAAAAACCTGACAAAGTTATAAAAAAAGCGCGTGTGGCATTTGCTGCTTTTTGCTAAATTTGTCATAGAGGCTTTGTACGTTTGGCCAGCGTGCCCGTAAAAAACCATCAGTCATGAAGGAGCAGGACGGGAATACTTCAGGGAATAGCGAATCATCAGAAGATAAACTGATGGAACGCCTGTTCAGTGCGCCCCGTCACAGTACCAGGCTGCAGGCACTGCGTGAGGTGGAGGATGAAAAAACGCTCATCAGGGTGGCGTCTGCGGATTCCAGTGAACTTGTCAGGCAGTCTGCCGTGGAAAGAATTTCTGACCAGGAAGCATTGCAGCAGATCGCAAACTCCGATCCCGATTATTATGTGCGCCTGGCGGCTGTTAAAAAGATCAGGGATCCGCAGGTTTTGGCCGGCATTGTGCTGAACTGCCAGTTTGATTATTATATCTGCAAAGACGCCCTCAGCAATATCAAAAGCAATGATGTACTGGCCAGCTTACTGGAAGGGTTGACCGACCGGGATATCAAGTCCGCAGTGGTCAGAGGGATCACCGACCAGGATATGCTGGCGGATATTGCCTGCTGCAACAGCGATTTTTATGTGCGCTCGGATGCCCTGAAAAAAATCACTGACCAGGAAGTGCTGGCCCGTATTGCCCGCAGAGACAGTGATTATTATGTGCGTGCCCTGGCCGTGCAACAGATCACTGACCCGGAGGTGATCGTGGATATTGCCCTGAATGATGCCGATTATTATGTGCGGGGGCAGGCGGTAACCCGGATTCATGATGTGGAGGTGCTCAAAAAGGTGATCATCAGTGATGATGACTTTGATGTGCGCAAACGGGCGCTGTTCAATATCTCTGATCCGGAAGTGCTGATGCAGTTGCAAAATGAGTTGTCGGACGCCTACATACTTCGTAAGATTAAGAACCACCTTGACAATCTGGGGGCACAACCATGATTTTTGTGCAAAATCGCTCCGACGACCCTTATTTTAACCTTGCGCTGGAGGAATACCTCCTCCGTGAAGCGGATCACGAATCGGTACTGCTCTGGCAAAGCCGCCCCTCGGTGGTAATCGGCAAGCATCAGAATGCCCTCGGGGAGGTGAACTATTCCTTTGTGAACCGGAACAGGATTCCGGTGATCCGCAGGTTGTCGGGAGGTGGTACGGTGTTTCACAGTCCGGGTAATGTCAATTTTACCTTTGTACGCAATGGGGAAGAGGGCAAGCTGGTTGACTTCAGAAAACATACTGCCCCGGTAATCGATTTCCTGGTTTCATTGGGTATCCCGGCCCGGTTTGAAGGGAAAAATGACATCAGGGTAAACGAACTGAAGGTTTCGGGTAATGCAGAGCATGTGTTCCGCAGACGTGTGCTGCACCATGGCACCCTTCTGTATGATGCGGATCTTTCGGTGTTGAATGAATCGATCCGGGTCACACCGGAACGTTACATCGACAAGAGTGTGGCTTCAGTCCGCAGCGAAGTGGCCAATGTGAGCAGTTTTATGGATAATCCGCCGCCTTTGCCTGAATTCCTGGTCATGTTTTCCCGCTGGCTGACGGAATATTTCGGCCCCCTGGTGGAGGAAAGGGAATTGACTGCAGATGAAATCCAAAAAGTTCAGGCCCTGGCAGACGAAAAATATTCACAGTGGCACTGGAATTACGGGTACTCTCCGGATTATGAATTTTTCGGGGAGGCCAGCTACCAGGAGCAACACCTGGTTTCTGTGCTGAAGGTGGAGAAAGGTTATATTCGCCGCGCTGAAATAAGGGTTCCGGGTGGGGAGATCGAGCCTCCCGGGCAGGCTGCCCGGGCATGGAAGCGGCTGGAAGCTGCATTGCCGGGTTGCCGGCATGCAGAACCGGAAATCCTGACGCTGCTGCAGCGTTTTCAGTTGCTGGACGGCCGAAAGAAGGTTTTACCCGCCCGGCTTTCCGGCTTGTTTTTTTAATCTGACTTCAACGGTTTCCCCCTCTCTGGCGAGGATGGTGTTCGGAAACACCCTGGCTGCTTCCCTGCGGAAATCTTCCAGTTCTTTGTAGCGGGCCGAGTAATGGCCGATCATCAGGGTGCCGGCCCCGGCTTTTTTGGCCAGGGTGGCTGCCTCTATGGTGGTTGAATGCAGTTTTTGCCTGGCAATGTCGGCTTTGTCGTGCATGAATGTGGCCTCGTGATAGAGGAGGTCTGCATGGCGTATCTGTTCAATAAAGTTCTCTGTGTAGGCGGTATCCGAACAGAAGGCATAGCTGCGAGGTGGTGGCGGTGGCGAGGTGATCTCCTCATTGGGGATTCGCGTGCCGTCTTCCGTAATCAGATCGTCTCCTTTTTTGATCCCGCTTCGCCGGGCAAGTGGAATGCGGTATATTGACAGGCTCTCTTTGCGGATGGTTCTTTCTTTGGGCTTTTCCCTGAATAAAAAGCCATAAGTAGGGAGGCGGTGGTCCATTTCAATGGTTTCCACGGTCAGGTTATCGTCTTGATAAATGAGGGTTTCCCCTTCCAGCAGGTTGTGGAACCGGATATCAAATGAGGGTGTCAGGCCGGCAATTTTGTATTGCAGGTCGATGATCTCTTCCAGTCCGGGAGGGGAATACACATGCAGTTCCTTTTCCCTTCCCAGCAGATGCAGAGAAAACAGCAGACCGGGTAACCCGAGGTAATGGTCTCCGTGCAGGTGGCTGATGAAGATGTGACTGATCTTCATCAGGGGCTTTTTGAGCCTGCGGAGTTGCATCTGGCAACCTTCTGCGCAGTCGATCAGGAAATAGAGATTATGGTATTTCAGCAGCTGGGCGCTGGTGTGCCTCACTGAGGTAGGGGTGGCTGCCGAAGAGCCAAGTATGGTGGTTTCAAAAATGGCTGACATGGCAAATGATTGATATCCGCTTACCTGAAAAGCCGCAATACGTCGTTGAGGTTTACCAGGAGGATCAGCGAGAGCAGCAGGAGCATGCCCACCATCTGGGCATATTCCATGAACTTTTCCGGTGGTTTCCTGCCGGCGATGATCTCATACAGCAGGAACATCACATGACCGCCGTCCAGTGCGGGGATCGGCAAAATGTTCATCACCGCCAGGATGATTGACAAAAATGCGGTCATTGTCCAGAAATGTACCCAGTCCCAGGTGGGGGAGAAAATACCCCGATGGTGATGAATCCGCCCAGGCTCTCGCGGGCACTCACTTCAGGCTTGAAAAGGAGCCCGAGATCACGGAAATAATCCCGGGTGGTGGTATAAGCCCTTTCAACGCCGGCAGGGATGGCCGCAAAGAAGGAATAGTTGCGTACTTCTGTCTGCAGGATTTCGAAAGGATCTTTCAGGTAAGCACCCACCAAGGCTTCTTCCGGAATGCGGATGGGCAGTTCCATGGTTTGTCCGTTTCGTTCCACCATCAGGGTGGTCTCTTCTCCGGCGTAGTTTCCGATGGTCTGAACAAATTCCATGAAGGACCAGGTTTCCTGCCCCCCGATCCCTTTGATGTGGTCACCCACTTCCACACCGGCCTCCTTTGCCGTAGAGCCATCCAGGAATCCATCCACTATAAAGGGATAACGGATCGAGATAAAATTCTGGCCCCGGGCAGAGATCAGTTTGCCGAAGAAGTCTTCGGGTACGGAAAAGGTGATCAGGCTGTCGTCGCGCTCCACCGTTACTTCTTCTACTTCACCGCGGGCAAACTTGCTGCGCAGCTCCACCCAGTCACCGGTATCCTCCCCATTGAGAGCCACGATGTGGTCACCGGTTTCCAGCCCGATATCCCGGCCCAGTTCCTCCGCCACGATGCCGTATTTCATGTTTTCCACCGGAAGGTATTCATCCCCGATAAAGAACATCATGAAAATATATATCAGGGCAGCAAGGATCACATTGAAGAAAACCCCGCCCACCATCACGATCAATCTTTGCCAGGCTGGTTTGGCCCTGAACTCGTAGGGTTTTGGGGGTTGTTTCATCTGCTCCTTGTCCATCGACTCATCGATCATGCCGGAGATTTTTACATACCCGCCCAGTGGAAGCCATCCCATGCCATAGGTGGTTTCTCCGCGACGGATCTTGAACAGGGAGAACCAGGGGTTGAAAAACAGGTAGAACTTTTCCACCCGGATATTAAAAAGGCGGGCAAACAGAAAATGGCCCATCTCATGAATGACGATCAGGACCGAAAGGCTCAGAAAGAACTGCAATGTTTTTATCAGGATTTCCATTGTGTATTCGAAACGTTTTTTGTGTGTATTTTATTCCGGATCAATTGCCGGATGTTGAATCATTGTATGTTGAATGAACGCCTGAGCGTCTTTTTTGTTCTGCCAGTTCCCCCGCAAGGGCCCGGGCTTCCCTGTCTGTCTCCATGATATCCTCCAGCCCCGGGTCATCCATATGTGTGGCCTGCTCCATGCAGGAGGCGATGATCTCCGGGATTTGAACAAATCCGATCCTGCCATTCAGAAAAGCGGCCACGGCGATTTCGTTGGCGGCATTCATTATGCAGGGCGCATTCCCACCCTTTTCCATGGCTTTGTAGGCAAGCCCGATACAGGGAAAGCAATGCTCATCGACCTGCTCAAAGGTCAGTGCGGGGTAGTTCGTAAAGCAGAACCGTTCAAACTTTGACCGGATGCGTTCAGGATAACCCAGTGCATATTGTATCGGGAGTTTCATGTCAGGCAGTCCCATTTGTGCCTTCATGCTGCCGTCTTCAAATTGCACAACGGAATGAATGACTGACTGGGGGTGGATAATCACCCTGATCTGATCGGGTGTCAGGCCGAACAGCCATTTTGCCTCTATCACCTCCAGGCCTTTGTTCATCATGGAGGCGGAATCAATGGTGATCTTTGCTCCCATGTCCCAGTTCGGATGCTTCAGGGCCTGTTCCCTGGTTACACTTCTCATGGCCTCCCTGCTCATTCCCCTGAATGGGCCGCCGCTGGCGGTGAGATAGATCTTTTCAATGGGGTTATGTGCCTCCCCGGCCAGGCATTGGTATATGGCGGAATGTTCTGAATCGACAGGCAGGAGTTTGACCCCGTTGGCTGCAGCCATTCTGGTGATGATGTGACCTGCTACAACCAGGGTTTCCTTATTGGCCAGCGCAATCTCTTTTCCATGCCGGATGGCATTGATGGTCGGGCCCAGGCCTGAAATTCCCACCATGGCGCTGAGTACCATATCTGTTTCCGGTGACGCAACGGCTTCTTCCAGGGCTTCTTCCCCGGTGGTTACATTCACGGAAGTGGATGCGAGGGCATCCCTGACCTGTGTGTAGCGATCGGGATTGCCGATTACGATGGTGCGGGGAGAAAACTCCAGGGCCTGCTCAATCAGCAGGGAGGTGCTGTTCCTGGCACTGAGCATTTCGACGGAAAACCGCCCGGGGTACTGCCGGATCACCTCCAGCGCCTGTTGCCCGACAGATCCGGTGGATCCGAGTATCGCTATTTTTTTCCGCCTGATCGTTGTCATTCCATTATTATATAATCTACAGGATTGATGGGTACCCCGTTCAACCACAATTCAAAGTGCAGGTGTGTGCCTGTAGAGTAAAGACCGGTGTCTCCGATCACGGCGATGGCCTCTCCGGCTTCCACAAAACTGCCTTGCTCCTTAAGCAGCGCACTGTTATGCTTATAAACCGATATAAGGTTGTGTTCGTGCTGGATGCCAATGGTATATCCGGTCTCCAGTGTCCATGTTGAAAAGATTACCGTGCCGTCAAGGGTCGCCTTGATCACCTCTCCCACTTCTGCTACTATATCCACCCCGAAATGCCCTTGCATGGAATTGAAGTGGCGGCTTACCATCCCTTTGATGGGGGGGAAGAAGCTAAGGTGGATGTTGGATTGGCCCTGTCCTGTTCCTTCTGCGGTAAGCTGGCCTTCTTCAAAAGGGAACTGTTCCTCCATCTCGGCCCTCAGCAGGGAATCTTCACGAGAGCGTGACATGCTCTGCACAGGTAAAGAACCTGCATTGGCAATGCTGTCGGGAATTTCCTCCATGATTTCACGGCCCTCCACGATATTCCTTATATTCATGATGTAGAGGTCTTTTTGCCTCAGATTTCTTTCCAGGGAATCGGTCCGCAGCGAAAGCTCACGAAGCACCTGCCTGGTATTGAAGTCTGCATACCCCGGAATGTATTCCCGGAGCGGGGTAAAAGCGATCAGGTAAATGGTGGCGACCACAAGCAACACAGCAGCAGTGCCGGTAAAAATAAACACATTGAAACGTGTCATTTTTACGGTCAACTTTTTCTCCAGTGTATCGTCGTTCATGATTACCAGACGATACTTGTTGTGAATCTTCTGCAGAAAGCTGCGGTGTTCCTTATTTTTCTGCTGTGTTGTTTTGTCTTTGTCCATTTTCGGCACCTGCCTTTTGTGCTGCAAAATTAATCATTTTAGGGCAGCCGCCTGCCGCAATATGCGAAATTCGCCATTATGCCATGAATGCCCCTCCGTTAAACGGAAAATTGCTGGTTTTGCATCGTTAATTATTGTTAAATCTTTTCCCTTCGGCAAAACATGATACGACTTTCCGGATTAAATCAAATGACTGACCGCATTAAATAATAATTTCATGAATTGAGAGTTATATTTGTGGTGAAATTTTGAAATCCGCATGCTGAACCTTCTGATAAAATCCCGGAGGCACCTTTTTTTGTGGCTTATGGCCACTGTGTTGCTTTTATTCTGGGGGTGTTCCACCCAGAATAATTCTTTCGTGAACCGAACGTACCATACCGTCAATGCCAAATACAATGGCTTGTTCAATGCCCGGGAAGCATACAGGGAAGCCCTGAAGCAGCTGGATGCAAACCATACCGACAATTACGAAGAGGTGCTGGATATTTTCCGTTATGGCAATGAACAGGACCGGACAGCTATCCGGAGCAACATGGAAGTGGCCTATGAGAAGGCCAGCCTGGTGATCAGGCGGCATTCCATGAATATCCGCGGGGTGGAGCACAATAAGTGGATCGATGAATCTTACTATCTTATTGGCCGCTCACAGTTTTTCCGGCAGGAGTATAACCTCGCCATCCTGACTTTTGAATACATCATCAGGGAATACGATACCGACCGCAGCTACGATTCTAAGGCCTGGATTGCCAAATCCTACCATGAGATGGGAAGGTTTGAGCAGGCACTTCAGATGCTGGAAACCCTGGAGCGACGCCATCAGAATGGCCTGCTGAATGAAGAAAGTACAGCCCTGTTCAGGATGACCTATGCCGATCATTTCCGCAGGCAGGGGAATTACCAGCAGGCTGCCCGGCAGCTTGAAATGGCGGTGAACCGTGTGGACAGCAGAAGAGAGCAGGCCCGTCTGACCTTTATCAAAGCACAGCTCCATGAGCATGCCGGTGATTATGCGGCTGCCCAGCAAACTTATGCCCGGGTACTGGATATGCGCGGGGCAGGGTATCAGATGCGATTCCAGGCAAGGATCGGGATGGCCATGGCCTATGATCCTGAAGTAGGCGGTGGCGGACGCATTCGTGCGGAACTGTTTGATTTGCTTGATGAGGACAGATTTTCCGAATTCAGGGATCAGATATATTATGCGCTGGCACAGTTGTCACTGCGTGAGGGCAATGAGGAAGAAGCCGTTGAATTGTTCAGGCGGTCTGCCGAAGTCAGTGAGGAAAACCCTGTGCAGAAGGGATTGGCCCACCTCAGGCTGGGAGAGATTTTTTTTGAGCGGGGCGACTACCTGGACGCCAGTGAGAGCTACAGCGAGGCGGTGAGTTACCTGCCTTCCGGCTACCCGGATTATGACCGGATCCGTCAGCGCCAGGGGTTGCTTTCGGAGCTTTCCAGGCATGAGCGGATCATTCAGCGGGAAGATTCTCTGCAAAACCTGGCCGGATTGTCCAGTGCTGATCAGATCGCGTTGGTGGATGGGATCATCAATGAAATCCTTGAGCAGGAGAGGCAGGAAGAAGACGCAGAACGTGAACGCAGGCGTGAAATGCAGGAAGCTGGTCAGCGGGCCAGAGAGGCCGGAGTTCAGCGGCAGGAAGGAGGGTGGTACTTCTACAACTCAAATGCCATGAGTCGTGGCCGCGATGAGTTTTTCAGCCGCTATGGCGACCGCCCCCTGGAAGATTACTGGCGGATCGGCAATATGCAAATGATGGCATCTTTTGACATGGACGGAGACTGGGACGATATGGACCTGGATAACGGGGATCCGGGGGTGGTTGAAGATATATACGACAGGGAAGCCTATCTTGCGAATATCCCCAATACGGAAGCACAAATGCTTGCTTCCGAACGCCGGATGATGCAGGCCTATTATCAGAAAGCCATTGTGTTCAGGGATCATCTTCGTGACAGGGAGAATGCGATTGAAACTTTTGAGGAGCTGATCAGACGCCTCCCCGGCTCAGATAGGGAAATGCACGCGTATTATTACCTCCACAACCTTTACCAGGACATAGGCGATTACAGCCGGGCCGAACAGGTAAAGAACGATCTTGTGGCGACCTACCCTGAAAGTGAGCTTGCCCGGATGCTTTCCGACCCTGAATACGGGGAGCGGATCCGGCAGCGGCAGAGTGCTTCCGAGCGCCTGTACCGTGAGAGTTACGATGCCTTTTTTTCCGGAAGGCACGATGTGGTTCGCCGGAATTACCAGGCACTTGATACATTAAATGCTTCCAAAGAACTTCAGGCCCGTTTCACCTACCTTCATGCCCTCTCGATTCGGAAAACAGACGGTGACGGGTACCGGGAAGAACTGGAAAGGGTGGTGGCTGAGTTTGAGAATACACAGGTGCATGAACCTGCCCGGGTATTGCTTGCTTCGCTCGATTCACCCGAAACGACCGCTGTATCAGGGCCGGCAGAAGTACCTGAGCGGGAAAGAAGGGGGGAGGCTCCGTTGGATTCTCCGTACACATTTGATCCCGACCAGATACACTTCTTGGTGGTTTTACTGGATACCGGTCATGCAGATCCGGCCTCGCTGAACGATGAACTGGCGGAGTTCAATAACCAGACCCGTGAAGAAGACGGGCTCTCCGTAAGCAACGTCTTTTTTGAGGATGGTAAGCAGCTGATCACGGTGACCAACTTCCCGGACAAACAGCGTAGCCTGGCATACCTGGAGGAGCTGGTCAGGGCTGAGGTTATCAGTGAAAGCCGGATCGGGGAGGTGGAAAGCTTTGTAATATCGGTGGATAACTATCCTGTACTTTATCAGGACAAAGAACTGGAGGCTTACCGTACCTTTTTCCGGTATTATTACGTACAAGAGTAAAAGACTACAGCAGGTTCCTTTTTTTCTTACATTTGTTTGATGTATTACGCTTGCGCGGAAACGCGAAAAAATAATGTTTAATTTTTTTAAGAACAGCAGCATGGCAAGACAGCAAGAACCCGATCACACAGCGATAAACCTGGTAGGTAAAGGAACTGTAATTAAAGGAGAGATCCAGTCAAAAGGGGATGTCCGGATTGACGGGAAGATCATCGGGGAGGTTCATTCGGAGGGCAAGGTCGTGATCGGGGATACCGGTATGGTTGAAGGAGATCTTTTTTGTAAGAATGCCGATTTTTCCGGTAAGGTGCAGGGAAAGGCGGATGTGACTGAATTATTGACACTGAAGGCTTCTGCCACGTTTCTTGGTGATATTGTCACGAACAGGCTGTCCATTGAGCCCGGGGCAAAGTTTTCCGGTACCTGCTCCATGGACCGGGAAGCACCGCAGGCCAAAACAGAAAAACCCAAATGAACATCCGCCGTTTTACGGAACAGCTGACTATTTATGCGGTGTTGCTTTTGCCGGCATACCTGCTGTTTGTTTGGCTGGCACCTGAAAACTGGGTTTCTGATGCTTTTTGGGCTTTTGTGCCCTTTTTCTACCTGCTTGTACTATTGTCAAAATATATAGTTCATCTTCTGGGGGCAAGATCGGGCCGTCGTTTTACCGATGTGTTTCTTGTCGTCACGGTGTTCAGGTTCGTAATATATCTCCTGACCATCGTGCTTTATGCATTTGCGTTCCCGGAAGATGCCCTGGTTTTTGTTGTCACATTTTTTGTGTTCTATTTTGCGTTTACTGTATTTGAAGTCATTTACCTGTACCGTGATCTGAAAAGATCATAAGGTAATCCGGTCCTGAAAGCCATTAACGCAAAGGGGCTTTTGTATCACCAAGACGATGTGATCATGAATATAGCCGATAAGCAAAAAAGTGCACATTACCCATTTGTCACTTTAATTCTGGTGCTGGCCGCCATGACATTTGCCGGTGTCAATGATGTGCTTGGCGCGGATGAGCCCCGGGTTGAGTTGCCCGGAGATGATACGGATCTCTCCCTGATGGTTGGTGAGGACATTGACGATGCTGAGCTGAGTGCGCCGGCATTCGATGCCAGGAAGGTGATCGTGGATCACGTGCTGGATACTTATGACTGGCATTTGTTTGACATCGGCGATCACCACTTTTCAATCCCATTGCCTGTGATCCTTCTATACCAGGGGCAGTTTCATGTGTTTTCCAGCGGCCGGCTAACCACCGGAGATGGTATTTACCGCGGATTCCGTATTGCAACGGAGGGTCCCAGGAAAGGACGGGTCGTGCGGGTCGGGGACGATGGCATAACCCCTGACTTGCAGGCTTCAACCATTTACGACTTTTCCATTACAAAGAATGTGGCATCCATTTTCATTGCTTCTGTAATGATCTGTTTGCTATTTGTAAGCATCGGACGCCGGTATCACAAGGGAGGTGTGTATACTACCCCAAAAGGACTTCCCGCTTTCTTTGAACCCCTGATCGTGTTTGTGCGTGATCAGATTGCCATTCTGGCTATCGGCCCGGAGTATCGCCGTTTTATGCCCTATCTGCTGTCGGTGTTTTTCTTTATCTTTTTTAACAACCTGTTGGGGCTTGTTCCCGTTTTTCCTGGCGGGGCCAACGTAACGGGCAATATCAGCGTGACCTTTGTGCTGGCAATGTTTACTTTCTTTACCACCCACTGGTTTGCCAACAGGGAGTACTGGAAACATATGTTCAATATGCCCGGGGTGCCTGTGTTTTTGAAGCTTCCGGTGCCGATCCTGCCCGTCATTGAAGTAGTCGGGGCCCTCATCAAACCATTTGTGCTGATGATCAGGTTGTTTGCCAATATTACCGCAGGGCATATGGTGATCCTCAGTCTTACTTCACTGATCTTTGTGCTGGGCTCCATGAGTCTGGTGCTTGGTTATGCCATTTCACCACTGAGTATCATTTTTCTGATTTTTCTGAATTTTCTTAAAATACTGGTTGCTTTTTTGCAAGCATATATTTTCACCCTGTTTAGTGCGTTCTTTTTCGGTATGGCTGTGCCAAAGGCCAGCCATTGACCATTTGTTCAATCAATTATTTATTATTATGGATTTAATGTTCGTATTACTTGACTCAGTCGATATTGCCCATGAGTGGATGAAAATGGGAGCTGCCCTGACAGCTGTAATTGCTGTGTTTGGCGCATCCTATGGAATTTCCGCAATTGCCCGGAGTGCCATTGATAATATTGCCAGGCAGCCCGAGGCAGGTAATGACCTGCGTTCATCCATGGTGGTGGCGGCAGCCCTCATCGAAGGGATCACCTTTTTTGCCCTGGTGATTGTGCTGCTGACACTTTTTGTGTAGTGATCACGATTGATGTGTGTACTTTCTTCACCGGGGAAACCTGTGAGATCCGCTGTGTGTGCAAAGGATTTGTGAGCTGGTTCAGTTGTAACCTTTAAAATACCGGATTATGGAACTATTGATGCCCGGTCTGGGCCTGATTTTCTGGATGACGGTTGCATTCGGTTGTGTACTGTATATCTTGCGTAAATATGCCTGGAAACCCATTCTTGAAGTACTCAATGAGAGGGAGAATCTTCTTGCCAACTCTTTCAAAGATGCCAAAAGGGTGGAATATGAGATGTCACAGCTGGCCGCTGTGAAAACAGAAAAACTTGCTGAGGCGGAAAAGGCCCGCGAGGAGATCATTGCCCGTGCCAATAAGGATGCAGAGGGTATTGTTGAGGAGGCCCGGGAGAAAGCCCGGGAGGAGGCCCGTATATTGTCAGAAAATGCAGAAGAAATGGCGAAGAAGTACAAAAGGGAGGCCATGCAGGAGATCAGGGATCAGCTTTCTGCCCTTTCTATTGACCTGGCAGAAAAAATACTGAAAGAGGAATTCAGTGACAAGCAGCGCAATGCCGTTTACGTCAGCAAGTTGCTTGATGAAGTAGCTTTAAATTAATGTGTCTGTCATAAAAACTGCGCTTCGATGCATACCGACAGCCAGATCCTGTATAAGCGATATGCCAGGGCTTTGCTAATGCTGGCAGAGGAAAACGGAATCCTGGAAGCGTCCTATAAGGACCTGAAACTGGCGGATGCCGTGTTAAACGGACATAAGGGGTTGTCAGTCAGCATGAATAGCCCTGTGGTTCGCGCCGGCAAAAAGCAAAATCTGATAAAGCGGTTGTTTGACGGCCGGGTTGATCCGCTGATCCTGAAGTTTATGCTAATTATTGTCAGGAAACAGCGCGGGAATATCCTGGGAGGAATTGCATCGGCTTATGGTGATGTATATAAAAAGCATCTGGGAATTGAAACAGTAAGGATCATTACTGCACAACCATTGGATGAGAACCTCAGAGAACGTGCCATGACAGCTGCAAGGAAGCTCACACATTATGCCATTGAATTTGATGAATCGCTCGATCCCGGCATCATCGGCGGTTTTATTCTGATCCTGGGTGACAAACGTTACGATGCCAGTGTCAGAAACAGGCTCAATCAGGTAAAAAAACATTTGGGACTGAAAAAAGTGCATCCATATGACTGATATTAAACCTTCTGAGATATCTGCTATCCTGAGGCAGGAGATGGCTGGTTTTACGATGGAAACCGAACTGGAGGAAACCGGGATTATACTTCAGGTCGGAGATGGAATTGCCCGGGTTTACGGCCTGACCAACGCCTGGTCGGGTGAAATGGTCGCTTGTAACGATGATGGACTTACCGGGGTGGTGCTGAATCTTGAAGAAGACAATGCCGGGGTGGTTCTTCTTGGTGACTCCCGCGGCCTCAGGGAGGGAGATGTGGTGAAACGTACGGGCAGGATAGTGTCTCTGAAGATCACGGAAGCGATGACCGGAAGGGTGGTGAATACCCTCGGGGAACCAATAGACGGGGAAGGCAAGCTGGAAGGCCCTTTCTATGAAATGCCACTGGAGCGACGGGCGCCGGAAGTAATTTACCGTCAGCCGGTAAACGAACCCCTGCAAACAGGGATCAAAGCCATTGACGCAATGATCCCCATCGGGCGGGGGCAACGGGAACTGATCATCGGCGACAGGCAGACCGGAAAAACAGCCATTGCATTGGATACCATCATTAACCAGCGGCGGTTTTATGAAAAGGGAGAGCCGGTTTACTGCATTTACGTGGCCATCGGACAAAAAGGTTCATCGGTGGTGAATACAGTGAATTACCTTAAACAGCACGGAGCCATGGATTATACCGTGGTGGTTTCAGCCACGGCGAGTGACCCTGCAGCCATGCAATTTTATGCCCCGTTCGCCGGTATGGCTATCGGGGAGTTCTACCGTGATACAGGAAGGCATGCCCTCGTCATTTTTGATGATTTGTCAAAACAGGCCGTGTCATACAGGGAGGTATCTCTTTTGCTGCGCCGGCCCCCGGGTCGGGATGCCTTTCCGGGTGACATCTTTTATTTGCACTCAAGGTTGCTTGAACGGGCATCAAAAATCATTGCTTCGGATGAAATTGCGGCCGAAATGAACGACATCCCCGAATCGGTTCAGCCCCTGGTCAAAGGAGGCGGGTCACTGACCGCTTTGCCCATCGTTGAATCGCAGGCAGGTGATGTGTCGGCTTACATCCTGACCAATGTCATTTCCATTACCGACGGACAGATTTTCCTGGAGACGCATCTTTTCAACGCAGGGATCCGTCCTGCTGTCAATGTGGGGGTTTCAGTCAGCCGTGTGGGGGGTAATGCCCAGATGAAGAGCATGAAAAAGGTGGCCGGCACCCTGAAAATCAATCAGGCCCAGTATCGTGAGCTGGAGGCTTTTGCCCGCTTTGGAACAGATCTGGACCCGGAAACGAGGCGGATACTCGATAAAGGAGCACGGAATGTGCGCGTGCTGAAACAGGATCAGTTTGCCCCGATGCCCGTGTCAGAGCAGATCGCTATTCTGTATTGTGGTACAAAGGATTTGCTGATGGACATCCCCATTGAAAAAGTTGAGCAGTTTGAGAAAGAACTGATTGCCCTCTTGTATGAAAAATATCCCGGTCTGCTGGAGCAACTGGAAAATGATGTATTGGATAAGAACGAGGAAGCGTCCCTTCTGGAGGCGGCAAAAATCGTTAAAGAAAGGTTGCTTTCGCCGCAATCCGCTGAAACCGGCCAGGCTGCCGGGAGCGATTCCGCTGAAAATAAAAAAGACAATACCTGACAGGTATGGCCAGTCTGAAAGAGTTACGTACCCGCATTGCTACCATCCAGTCGACCAGGAAAGTGACCGGATCCATGAAGCTGGTGGCTGCATCCAAGTTGCGCGGGGTGCAGGATCATATTCTTCATCTTCGTGACTATGCCGGAACATTACGCCGGGTATTGGGAGAGGTGATACTGCGCCTGTCGTCTCCCCGCAGTCATCCGTTTATGCGGCCTGGTGCAGCGAGGTCGGTCCTGCTGATTTGCGTGGGATCCGACAAAGGTCTTTGTGGTACGTATAACCTGGTGGTGATCAGGGAAACGTTGAAACAGATGGACGCACTGCAGGAGGAGGGATACAGGGTCAGGCTGATGGTACTTGGGAAAAAGCCGACCCGTTACTTCCAGCAAAGAAATTTTGAGGTGGAAGCCATGGATGGCGAAATCATACGTAAAGTCAGTTATCAGTCGGCAGATGCATTCGCAAAGCAGGTCACGGACCTTTACCTGAAAGAGTCTTTTGCCAAGGTATTGATTGTTTACAACCGTTTTGTGAATGCGGTTATTCATAATATTTCCACAGAGCAGTTTCTTCCCCTTTCGGTGAAGCGGCTGAGTGGTAAATCCCGGCAGGACTGGAAGGAAGACAGGAGGGTCATCCTCGAGCCTGTGCAGGATGAAGTGGTGGATTATCTGACAGTTCAGTATGTCAGTTATAATTGTTACCGTATTCTGCTGGATGCCGCTGCCTCAGAGCATGGAAGCCGAATGACGGCGATGCATAAAGCATCAGACAATGCAGACGATATGCTGAAGGACCTCAATCTTCGCTACAACAAGGCCCGTCAGAGTATGGTCACCAAAGAATTGCTGGATATTGTCGGGGGAGAAAGGCCCCGAACAATATAAGCCGCCGGAAAATTGGTTAAAAAATTCTATCTTTATGGCAGCGATTTGTTACGCACTGCGGCACGAGGTGCGGGTTATGCTTGATAACCTGTACAATACGATCCATGGCTAATAGTTAAATGTTATTCAATATGAGAAAGCACTTATCCGGAAGCCGGCGGACCTTTTCCTGGCTTCTCATCCTGGCTTTTCTGGCCGGTTTTTCTTTTGCCAAAGTGGAGGATATATCTTTGGATACGGTCAGGGAAGCGGGCCGGCTGCTGGGCTTTTCTTTTTCGCAGGCAGAACTGGAAAATATGATGCCTTCTGTCCGGATGCATCGCCAGGCAGGAGAAGCCATCAATGATGCAAGGCTGGATAACTCGGTATCTTCTGCCCTTGAATTTGACCCCTTGCCACGCGGATTTGAATTGCCGGTGCAGAAAGGTGATATTCCCTGGAAATTGCCGGAAGATGTTTCCCTGCCGGAAAACCCTGAAGCGCTTGCCTATTACAGTATTCCTGAACTGGCCGCCCTGCTGAAGAACCGGATGATCACCTCTGAGGAACTGACCCTGTTCTTTCTGGACAGGCTGGAGGAACACGGGGAAACCCTGGAGGGGGTGGTGACCATTACAAGAGACCGTGCCCTGCAACAGGCCCGCAATGCTGACCGGGAAATTGCTGCCGGACACTACCGGGGGCCGCTTCACGGGGTTCCTTATGGAGTGAAAGACCTGCTCGCCGTGGAGGGATACCCCACCACATGGGGAGCCATGCCCTTTAAAGACCAGGTGATTGATCATACGGCTTCTGTGGTAGAACAACTCGATGAAGCAGGGGCGGTGCTTGCCGCCAAGCTGACCATGGGTGCCCTGGCCATGGGTGATGTCTGGTTTGGCGGCAAGACGCGAAATCCCTGGAATCTTGAAGACGGCTCCAGTGGTTCGTCGGCAGGGTCAGCGGCAGCCGTGTCGGCAGGGTTGCTTCCTTTTGCTTTAGGCACAGAAACCCTCGGAAGTATTGTATCCCCTTCCACCCGGTGCGGGGTGACCGGTTTGCGACCCACTTACGGCAGGGTAAG